>Ga0102934_1000051_pt1 | contig 57327 bp, 45 predicted proteins | sample SalPonR2_A_D1_MG_FD_78175 | JGI IMG/M metagenome (GOLD analysis project Ga0102934, IMG submission 78175) | Salt pond soil microbial communities from South San Francisco under conditions of wetland restoration - Salt Pond MetaG R2_A_D1_MG | ecosystem: Environmental > Aquatic > Marine > Intertidal... | reverse complement strand
GGGGTAGTAGAGGGAGACAAAGGTAACCGAGGCGTTATGAAACGCCCCGTATGCCAGGCCGATACAGATCCAGCCGACAATAGTGAGTAACCATGTTGTGGCAAGAAAGAATGAAGTAAAGGAAATTATGGTAATGATTGTCCCCAGGAGCATCGTTCTTTTAATGCCGAATTTGATCATTTTTCGGCCAAAATAGAGATGTGCCACAAACATAAACAGGGGATCTATACCCGCCACCAGCATCGATCGTGATTCGGATAATCCTATTCCCTCTTTCATGTACAGGGCGGAGATCGAAATGAATCCGGCTACACCAATATTACGGATAAATGTGCCAAGATAGACAGCCCACATTCCGTGGCTTTTTAGGTCGTCCTTTCTTGGAAGGAGACGAAGTCTTGCTGATGTATAGTGTGCCGTGGACCCGGCTGCCGGCGCTCTATCTGCAGGAGCCCCGGCTGCTGCAGAACCGGAATTTTCATTTGCTTCTCCGGATCTAACCCTTGATGGTACGAAGATTGTTGGGAGGGCCGCAAAAAGCGCCCCCAAGGAGAGCAGCGAAACTGTCGTACCCACCGACCATATCGATAAAGCCCCGGAGAGACTCAACCTCCCTGCAAGAATCCCCACTGCGCTTGCCGCATTTAATAAACTTAAGTTTTTTGAGCGTAACTCTACATCATCACCGGAACTCTCGCTCATGAGCGACATCGCAATAGGGTTAAAACCTGCCTCAAAGAATGCTATCACTCCGGCAACGAATAAAAAAAGCATTGGAATACTAAGAAAACCGTAGAGAGGGTAGAACACGGCTGCTATCACTCCAATAATCAACAGCAGTTTTCCTCTCAATCCGGATATATCGGCCAATCTACCCCAGAGTGGTGAGGTGATGGACTGCATTCCTCCGGTTACTGCAGCGAGCATACTGATCATCAGAAGCGAAGCTCCGATCTCACGCAGACGGTACTGGAGTATCATTGCGAAGGCCATTAAAGTCATTAGACGGAAGAAGCTGGAAATGAGGAGGAATCTTTTTTGAACAAGCGTCATTCAGTCTGTGTCCATTTTTGAAAGCTGGAAATCAAGCGAGGGAGATAACCCCTCTCTCCATAGTATGCCCTCACATAGCCCTTCATAGGGAATACGTGGTATATCTGGAAACTGGGCTTTCATGTAATAGCTCCTTAGGTATGACTGAATACGGCTTTGTATCTATTGTAATTCAGAAATTAACACGTGTAAACTAAAAACTAAGACTCTTCAAAAATTCCCGTCAATTTTACTAACCAGCACTCTTCCAAGTACTCTTTCCAGCACGATTTAAAAGTCTATTTTGAAACGCCGGTAAAAATATCCAGTTGTGAGGCCCTGAATGCTTCAATATAGTTCATCGTATACAGGTCTTCCCCATTAAGTGCTTCCAGCGCCCGGATAAATGCCCCCGATTCTCGGGTAATTTCTACATATGCCGCTTCTTGGCCTAGGGCAGAACACATCGAGAGAAAGGCTGTATTGAGAATGTCCTCTTGGGGAAGTCCGTAGGAAATGTTATTAAGCCCGCAAATTGTTTTGTAGGAAGGGTATTCCGATTTTACTCTTTTAAGTGTTTCAAGATAGATTTTTCCATTATTCGAATCTACCGAAACAGGAAATACCATACAGTCTAAATACACATCTTCCGGCGGAATCTTGTATTCCCCAATTGCGGCTTCTATTTTTGGTACTATCTTAAGACGATCTTCTACATTGTCCGGCATACCGGACTCATCATGTAAAATGGCGGTGACCATGGCCCCATATTTTTTGACAAGGGGTAAAATTGAGTTAATTCTCTCCTTTTCACCGGTAATCGAATCAACCATCGGTTTTCCATGACGATGTACCTTCAGACCGGCTTCATGGGCTTCGGGGTTTGGAGAATCTATACAGAGGGGGACTTCTATTTCATCTTGTATGGTACGGAACATCCATTCAATATCCTCTGCTTCACTGTCGATTCTTGTACCGCAATTAATTGCAAGCATTTTCGCTCCACACTCAATCTGCATCTGTGCGATTTTTACAAGCTCCGTTTTGTTGCGCTCCTGTATTATTTGATCAATTCCTTCTACACTGGTATTGATAACTGCTCCTATTGTAAACATATCTACTTCCTTTATAGTGAGTTATACAGTTTAATTAACTGCCAAAATATTAGATTTTAAGAGGGCCTTATATATAAAAATCGAGGTTTTCCTCAAAGACGACTTCGAGCTTTGTGAGAACTTCCCCGGCCTCCGGTACGCCTCCCTGGGAAAGCGCTGTGTATATGGACTTTATGGTCAGATATCCCTGGGAAAACATATCTTGAAATACAATTGCATCAACCGAATGTTCAAGCATCCGCTGCTTAATTGATTCGCACAAATCAAAACCGATAACCTTTGCGCTGTGGGAGTGCTTTGAAATTACCGCAGATATCACATCCAATTCATAGGTTAAATCAAAAAGGCCGGAAATATAGGGGTTCTCGCTCAGCTTTGTATCGAGGTAACTGTAAAGGTCTTCCGGGTGGTTGTAATAGTGATAACTCGATAAAATGCGCAAGTGGTCAAATTGGGCAATTTTTCGGTTAAACCCCTTAAGTCGGTGGTATAAATCGTAGTATTCATTCTCATTTCCGCCGATGGGAAGCAAAATATCACCGCGGGAACACATTTTTCCCAGCATTTCAGCGGCAAGGGCCCCGCTTTTTTCGTAATCACAGCCAACGTACCAGCTACGTTTGCTGTCGGGGAGGTCTCGGTTTACCGTAACAACTATAACACCATCCTCACGAAGTCTGTCGACCTCCTGTTGTACGGCGGTTATATTCCGACCAATACCGATATCATTTGGTATAAGTGCTACTGCATCTACATTTTTTCCAGAAAGGCTTTTTAGTTTTTTTATCTGACTATTCGGATCATCGAGGGGGAAGATATGTGTTTTTATGTTAAGACCGAAATCGTGAAGCTCATGCTCCGCTGTATCTATACCCCTCATGATGTTTTTTAAAAAATGGGGGGAGCGGGGAGATTCAAATCCAATGAATTCTACAAAAAACTCTCTGTTTAAAGCAAGATTCTGGGCGGCACGGTTCGGTTTGTAGCCGTACTCCTCTACAGCTTCCAGTACTTTACGGCGGGTCCTCTCACTAACTCTTCCCTTGTTATTTATTACTTTGTAAAGAGTTGTTCTTGAAATATCTATTTTCTCAGAAATTTCTTCCAGGGTAACTCGTTTTTTAGCCATACAGGGTATTATGCCGGAAGAGTGAAGGCGTGTAAACATATTTACGGTAAAAGTGGTTTTTGTCTCCCTTTTTTATTGCAATGGCTTTCTAATATGGAAAATTATTCCCTCTGTTTAAAATTATTTTATTTGACAGCCGGTAAAACTAGTGGTACAGTTCAATAAAATTAACACGTGTTAAAAGGAGAGTATGCATGAAACGCTTATTGTGTAGTTTAATTGTAGTGTGTGTCGCCGCCTCATTTGTGTGGGCCGGGGGGCAACAGGAAGCGGATAAAGCCGCGGAGGAAGGCTCCGGTGAAAAAGCTGAAAAAGCTGAAAAAGTAACCCTGGAGCTGTATCATTACAAGGATGTTATTGTTGAGGGGATGAATGAGCTGGCTGAGGCGTATATGGCCGAGAACCCCAATATAACTATTAAGAACGAAATGATCAGTACTGAGTATAATACCGTACTGAAGTCAAGGGACAGCGCCGGTAATCTACCGGATATTTGGGCCGCCAGTACCCCTGGTGAAAAAGCACTAAAACCCTATATAGAATCAAATAAAATTTACCCGGTAAACGATCTTAAGGTAATTGGACAACTCACCGAAGATGTCTCCAGTTCATTGACTTTTTCGGATGGTAATATCTATACAATTCCCTTTCTCAATACTGCCAGGGGTATAATTTATAATACCAAACTCTTTAAAGAGGCGGGTATTGATTCTTTTCCGGAAACTTTTTCTGAAATGGAAGGTGCAGTTAAGAAACTAAAGGACAACGGGATTATTCCCTTTGCTGCCGCCGGTAAAGACGGATGGACCCTCGGGAGTCTTGTGTACCAATGCGGCGCTGAGTTGTATGCAAAAAATAATTTTGCCGAGCGGATGTGGGCCGGCGATGCTTCCCATGATGAAATGATGGGAATTTTCAATTTTATAGATCTGTTCAAAAATAATTCCCAGAAAAAACCGATGGACACCGACTATATGGGTTCTGTTGCGCTGTACGCCCAAGAAAAGGCTGCCATGCTTATCCAGGGGCCGTGGGCCGCGGTTGCGGTTTCTGACCTTGCACCGGAGGTTGTAGAGGTATCCCGGATGGAGGGTATCCCCTATACTGAAGATGCTGAAGTAAACCAGCTCTACTTCGATTATGATGTCTTTTTCTGTGTAAGTACCAAAGAACATATGGAAGCGGTCGGCGATTATTTTGATTTCATTGTAAACGGCGAGGGACGGGATATTTTCAAAGAAAAAATCAAAGCAATTAACCCCTACGGAATCGATTTTGAGGCAAATCCTGTGGTCCAATCAATTCAGGAACAGCTGAAAAATAATGAAACCGTTAGTGATACCCTTTATGTGAATGCCCCCGACGGGTGGTGGCAAACCCAGGCTATTGTGATGCAGGAGTACATGGGTGGCCAGATAACTAAATCCGAGATGATGAAAAAATTGGATGATGAGTGGCTCAAGGCTGCTGACCAGTAAAAGAGAATAAAAAAACTGATGGGCCGGTATATTCCATAGTGGAAACCGGCCCTGATATTGATGCGAGGTTTTATGGAAAAATCAAAGTTTGGTGTGAATCTTCTTTTTATAGGGCCAATACTCATCATATACACGCTTTTGTTTATGTATCCTTTTTTTGAGGGCTTATATTACTCCTTTACCAATTGGAACGGTGTTGATCCGAAGGTTAATTTTATTGGCCTAAAGAATTACATCGAGATGTTCACTAAGGACGAGTATTTCCTGCCATCCTTGCAAAGGACGTTTATAATAGCTGTTCTGAATGTAGCATTGGTAAATATTCTGGCTATGATTTTTGCCCTTGCACTCACGACTGAAGGAAGGCTCAACAATTTATGGCGGGCCATGGTTTTTATGCCCTATATGATCAGTATGGTTGTATGCGGCTTTATATGGCGTTTTATGCTTACCAACATTGTGGAAAATCTGGCGGAAGTAACGGGTATGGAGTTCATTAACCAGAGCTGGCTGGGAGACCCGAATATTGTGATCTATTCGATTGTGATGGTAAGTACATGGTGGATCGCGGGGTATATAATGACCATCTATATTGCCGGGATCCTCAGTATAGATCAGTCTTTGATCGAGGCCGGAGAGATAGACGGCTGTAATACACAGCAGTCATTTTTCAAAATAAAATTGCCCCTCATGATGCCGGTGGTAACGGTTGGAGTATTTCTCAGCATTAGCTATTCCTTGAAAATTTTCGATACCATTTATTCCCTTACCGGAGGTGGGCCGGGAAAGGCCTCAGAAGTTGTGATGCTCAATTTGTACCGGGATGCCTTTGTGTATAACAGGTATGGGTACGGAACCGCAAAGGCAATTGTCCTTACACTCATTATTGTAATTATTACTTATTTACAAATGAGAATGACGAACGCAAAAGGAAACACCGAATCATGAGTAAGAGAAACAAATCAACGGTAGCAGCTGGTGTGGGAATGGGGATAATTTCACTCGTGTGGTTTCTCCCTGTCTATTTTATGCTGATCAATTCTTTTAAACCCCTAAAAGAGGTTATTTTTACCACGGCGGCATTTCCAAAAAACTTCTATTTTGGAAACATCCGGGAAGTATGGGAAGGGGCAAATTACTTTCTACTTTTCTCAAATTCCTTCATCATCACCTTTATTTCAATTACCGGGATAGTACTGTTTTCCGCTATGGCGGGATACCGGCTTAGTCGTTCAAGTGGAAAAGTGACGGCCTTTCTTCTGAGCTATTTTATACTCACCCTCATTATTCCCTTTCAGGCGGTGATGATCCCTTTGGTAAAAACAATGCGGGAGTTTGCTATGATAGATTCCCGCTGGGGCTTGATATTAGTATATGTGGCTCTAGGCTCACCAATAGCAATTTTTCTCTATCAAGGCTATATAAAGACCTTACCCTATGCCTTAGAGGAGTCGGCTATAATTGATGGGGCGGGGCAGCTTACCATTTTCTTTCGCATTATTTTTCCGCTATTAAAGCCGATGACAAGTACTGTAGTTATACTGCAGTCGCTCTATATTTGGAACGATTTTCTTTTACCCCTTATTACCATACAGAGTGATAATTTGAAAACCATTCCCTTGGGGATTGCCGGAAAATTCTTCGGCCAATACGCTTTCAAGTGGAACCTTGGAATTACCTCTATGCTTATGGCCTCCCTGCCGATGCTGATTTTGTACATTTTTGTACAACGTTTCATCATTAGCGGTGTTATGAAGGGCTCTGTAAAGTATTAAACTCTCAATCCCATGTAGTAACAAGCATGTATCAATGAAAGGACGGGACAGCTGTGTTTCAATCTGTAGAATACGATGATATGCGGGAGAATCTCCTGCAAAAGCAGAATATTAAGTTTTTCATCCCCCGTGTTGTGGAAGAAATTTTTCAGGATTCAGAAGGGTGTACCCTGCTATGTAGTGCCCGGGAGTATAAAAAAGAAAAAATGCCCCCGCTCTTTATTCAAGATGATCTTTCTTTGATGCCAAGCGGAGAGAGCACCTATCTGGTGGTGCGGCTGGAAGCCTATGGCCCAGCAACTATAAGAGTGCGGATGACAAGGCCCTCCGACGCCGATATTAAAGCCCTTGGAGTATCCCTTGAGGCTTCCCCCGGGGCTGCACGCGGGGCTGCATGCGGGAAAGGGAAAAAAAAATCGAACCAAGCCGCTTATCTTATACCCCAGCGGACTACTGAAATGCAGGTGGCAACCGAACCGGTGTCTGGACTGCTGAAAAGCCGCCGGGAGGATGAACGCGGGTCGATAGACGGGTCCGGCAGTACGCTTGTACTGACGACCGGCACTGTTGAGGCGCGTATTGACCTTCAGGACTGGAATTTGTCCCTGGGACCGGCGAAGGGATCCTTGGAGGGATCGGCGGCGGGAGAAGAGATGCGATCTGCGGCGGGTCCTGCAGAAAGACAGGTGTTTCGTCAGTACACCCGGGATGAGCATGCAATAAGCCATCTTGTGGGACAGCAGGACCACAGCCATGAGGATGCCTATGACGGTTTCGAGTCCTTTCCCTTTGCCCTTGGATATGACCCCGAGTCCGGGCAGCATTTCTGGACGGATGCGGTTGAGCTTGAATATGATGAACACTTCTACGGCTTTGGAGAAAAGTTCGGCCCATTAGATAAGCTTGGACAGGAGGTGCTCTTGTGGCATACAGACACTCTCTCTTCCTCCAGCGCAAAGTCCTATAAAAACATTCCCTTTTTCATGTCGAATGCCGGCTATGGGGTATACCTCAATACCTCCGCAAAGTGCCGCTTTCTTATGGGCTCTTACCATTACAAGGCGTACCAGATGGTCTGCCATGAGGAGGAGGTAGATTATTTTTTCATTTATGGCCCCTCAATGAAAGATATCTTGCCCCGGTATACCGATATCACCGGAAAATCGCCGATGCTCCCCAAGTGGAGCTTCGGTACGTGGATGAGCAAAAATACCTACCGGACTCAGGATGAACTGCTGTCGGTAGCCCATAAAATACGGGAAAAGCATATTCCTTGTGATGTAATGCATTTGGATGTCGGCTGGTTTGAGCACGATTGGATGTGTGATTACGAATTTTCCAGCCGGCGTTTTCCTGACCCAAGAGCGATGACCGAGGAGTTGAAGGGGTTGGGGTATCGTTTGTCCGTTTGGCAGCTGCCGTATTTTAAAAAGGAGAATAAATTATACCCGGAAGCGAAGTCGAAGGGACTGTTTGCAAAGCGGCCGGACGGAAGAGTTTCAACGCCTGAGGCGGACGGGGTTGTAGATTTTAGTAACCCTGAGGCGGTTGAATGGTATCAAGGAAAACTCAGACAGCTGCTGAATAACGGAGTGTCGGTGATTAAAGTTGATTTCGGTGAAAGCACAGAAAAAGAGGCGGTATATAAAAACGGTATTGACGGAGGGCGAATGCATAACCTCTATCCCCTGCTGTACAACCGTGCCGCCTTTGAGGTGACCGAGCAGGAGACAGGTGAGGGAATAATATGGGCTCGCTCTGCCTGGGCCGGCAGTCAGCGTTATCCTCTCCATTGGGGGGGAGATTCCGGCTCTGACTTTCATGGAATGTACCACTCTCTGCGGGGAGGTTTGAGCTTCGGACTATCCGGTTTTGTATTTTGGTCCCACGATGTGGGGGGATACTACGGTAAAACCGAAACGGATGTATACATTCGGTGGGCACAGATGGGGATGTTTTCTTCGCACATGCGAATGCACGGCACCTCCAGTCGGGAACCATGGCACTTTGGCGCTAAGGCCGAGGCTATTTTCCTGTATTATGCGCGGCTCCGATACCGGCTTTTGCCGTATATCTGGCGACAGGCCGAAAAGTGTGTAGAGGCGAGTCTGCCTATGGTAAGCCCCCTGCTTTTAGAGTTCGCTCACGACCCTACAACCTGGACTATTGACGATCAGTATATGTTTGGTGAATCGGTCCTGGTTGCTCCGGTTTTCAGCCGCAGACCGGCCCGGAAGGTTTATCTGCCCGAGGGCGAACAATGGTACGATTTTTGGACTGATGCGGTCTATTCCGGCGGACAATGGATTGAAAAAGAGACGCCCCTCGACACTCTCCCTCTCTTTATTCGCGGCGGCTCGATCCTGGAAACAGGGCCGGGTATGAACCACACCGCAGAAAAGGAAATCACCCATCTCGACCTCCACTATTATCCGGGCCTTCCTTCTTTCCCCGTCAGTAGAAGGGCTGAAGAAGATACTTTCGAAGGTTCCACAGATATATACGGCGGAGGACGGGTAATAATAAAAGAGTGCTGTTCTTCCAGGAAAAAAGTAAAGGTAGAACTTGAGTATCAAAACAAGGGTATACCTTCTGGAGTTGTAGTTCATGGACAAAAAACAGAGATTGAAATAGGCAGGACCAATGATTTTTTGCACATCTCCTTTGGAAGCCCCGGCATACCGGAGTTAAAATAAGTATGTGCGGCAATGCAAGTCACCGTCAAAAATGGTGGAAAGAGGCGGTGGTATATCAAATATATCCTAAGAGTTTTAAGGACGGCAACGGTGACGGGGTAGGTGATCTTGCCGGAATTATAGAAAAACTTGATTACCTTGAATACTTGGGGGTGGATGTAATCTGGTTATGTCCAATTTATGAAAGCCCCCATGTGGATAACGGCTACGACATCAGTAATTACTACCGTATACATTCTCAATTCGGCACGGACGAGGATTTTGATACGCTCCTTGAAGGGCTTCACCGGCGGGGGATGAAACTCATTATGGATCTGGTGGTGAATCACACCTCAGATCAGCACCCCTGGTTTCAGTCGGCGCGAAGTTCTAAAAATAGCCCCTACCGTGAGTACTATGTATGGAAGCCGCCCCGAGTTTCCAAGGGGACCTCCCTTGGACCACCGAATAACTGGCTCTCCTTTTTTGAGGGATCCGCCTGGGAGTATGAGGAAGAGAGTGGAGAATACTACCTGCACCTCTTTTCTCCAAACCAGCCGGATTTGAATTGGGAAAACCCGGACCTCCGCAATGAAATCTACACAATGATGCGTTGGTGGCTTGATCGGGGGATAGATGGTTTTCGTATGGATGTTATCAATCTTATTTCCAAGCATCCCGAGTTTCCCGATTCTACAGACAGGGGAGGTTCAAGAATTGTAGGTGGAGAGTATTTTATCAACGGGCCGGGGGTGTGTACTTATTTGGGAGAAATGCGGGAGAAGGTGCTGGACCATTATGATGTGATGACCGTCGGTGAAACCCCCGATGTTACTCCCAAAGAAGGGCTTCGTTATGTCGGGGGAAATACCCCTCTGCTCGATATGTTGTTTCAGTTTGAGCACATGGATATCGATACCGGGAGGGGGGGCTACTGGAGTGTCGGTAATTGGAGGTTGAGCGAGTTAAAGGGTATTCTTGGAAATTGGCAGCTTCAGCTGCAGAATCAGGGCTGGAACAGCCTTTACATGAACAACCATGATCAGCCGCGAATGGTATCCAGGTTCGGCGATGATGCAGCCTATCGACGGAGATCTGCGAAAATGCTGGGCACTATGGTACATATGCTGAAGGGAACTCCCTATATCTACCAGGGTGAAGAGCTTGGTATGACAAATGCCGACTTTGGAGATATTACCGATTACAGGGACATTGCAACCCTCAATTACTATAGAAGGGCACGGGAAGAGGAAGGCCTTGGGCATGATGAGGCAATGAAGGTTGTACGGTATCGTAGCCGGGATAACGGCCGGACTCCCATGCAGTGGGATGACTGCGAACATGCCGGTTTTACCACTGGGAAGCCGTGGATCAAGGTCAACGGAAACTATGAGGCCATCAACGCCCAGGCTGAAATTGAGGACCCCGATTCTGTGCTGAATTATTACCGTCGTTTAATAGAACTGCGGCGAACCCACCCAGCACTAGTATATGGAAGCTACACCGATTTACTGCCGGAGGATGAATCGGTATACCTTTTTCAGCGTTCGGGCTCCGAAGAGGTTCTCTATATTTTTTTGAATTTTACGGCAGACCCGGTTCCGGTTGATTTGACCGGCCTTGCTTTTAATGGACACGATAGAAGCCCCGCGAATCCCACGGGAAATCTTCTTATAAGCAACTATGAGGATTCCCCCGCCACTTTTCCTGAGAACAAAAATTCTCCTGAGGGGAAAAGGGACTTTCTCCTCCGACCCTATGAGGCGATAGTGTACTCGCGGGGAGTTCTTTAAATCACTACATAACAACAGGGAGTCAGTATGAATATTGAAACAGCAACTAAGAAAATCAGCGCTTATATGGAAGATCATCGGGAAGAGATGGTTGGTTTTTTAAAGGACTTTGTCGCTATAAAGAGCGTAACCTACGAAGAGGGACCGGCGATTGAGTGGTTTAGTAAAAAATTGGAGGAATTTTCTTTTGATGAAGTTCGAATAGATCCTGTCGGTAACTGCCTCGCCCGGGTCGGAAAGGGGAATACGGTACTCCTCTATGATGCCCATATTGATACGGTGGAGCCGGGTGATGCGGCGGAATGGGGTTTTGATCCTCTACAGGCGAAAATAGAGGGGGGCAGTATAATCGGCCGTGGAGCAGGGGATGATAAAGCCTGTCTGACCGATTTTGCCTTTGCCGGCCGGGCTATCAAAGAACTTGGATTGGAGGGTGATTTTACTTTTTGGCTGTCCGCCTCGATTTCCGAAGAAGATGTAGAGGGCTCCTGTGTAAAGGCGATGATGGAAGAAAATACCGACATAAAGCCCGATTACATTGTGGTAGGTGAAGCCAGTGAAATGCGAATTATTCGAGGCCATAAGGGGAGGGCCCTGTTAAAGGTTGATGTTCCTGGAAAGGCCGCCCATGCAAGTGCAGCCTGGAGAGGTGAGAACTCTCTCACAAAATCGATACCCCTTATGCAGCATATCGACAACTATAAAGAGTTTCCCGAAGATCCCTTTCTTGGGAGGGGTTCTATTGAGGTGACAAATATCAAATGCAATACCCCTTCTCTTAATACCATACCCGGGAAGACTACCGTATTTATCGATCGTCGTATTGCCCGAGGAGAGGTCCAGACAGAGCTGATTGAAGAAATTGGCCCCTGGGTGAACGAGGTAGGGGGTAAGACGTCTATAGACACCGAATACGTAAGCACTTACACGGGTTACAAAATCGAACAGGAAGATTACTTTCCTTCATGGGTGATACCTGAAGATCATCCCCTTGTTCAGGCCGGGATAAAGTCTTTTTCAGCCCTATACGGCAAAGACCCTGTGGTAGGGGCTTGGGATTTCTGCTCCAACGCTACTCACCTCTGTGGACGCACCGGTATTCCAAGCATAGGCTTTGGGCCCGGCGATGGAAGTCTTGCCCATTCTACCCGCGATTCGGTTCCTATTGACGAATTGGTGGATGCGGCAAAGTTTTACGCCCTCTTCCCACTTTTTATCTCGTAATACCTTTTACGTCCTACGTAAAATGCTTGAACAAAAAAAAGGTATAAAAGGGCGGCCCTTTAAGCCGCCCTGGAATTTTAAAACAACTATGTTTTGAAAGGTTTTGAAATGGAATAAGTCTTGACCTTCTCGCATATCGGTGAAGGTTTTATTCCGGTTTTGCCACTATTTCTTTGAGCCTCGGGGACTTCTCAACTTCTTTTTCAAAGCGTACCGCCCTGGCTTTGTTGCTGTAGTCTTTGCTTTGAAAGGAGTAGGTGAAGTTGGTGTGTGCATCGTAGGTACCGTTCATCAAAGCATAGGTGTCTTCGGTCATTACCAGTTCTTCATCGGTGGGAATAACGTATATTTTGGTGTTCGAATCCGGGGCGGTGATATCCGTCTCGGCATTCGGAGTTTTGGAAATATCATTTTTCTCAAAATCTGCTTTAATTCCAAGAATTTCAAGCCCCTCCAGGAACCTGCGGCGAATAGCAAATGCTTGTTCTCCGACTCCGGCGGTAAATACCAATGCATCAACCCGGCCTAGAGCGGCGGCGTATGCTCCAATATACTTCCGGAGACGATACACTTCCATTTGAATAGCCAATTCCGAACGTTCATGACCCTCTTTAGCGGCAACTTGAATGTCCCTTCGATCTATATATTTTCCGGTTATACCGAGAATTCCGCTTTTTTTGTTTAGCTGGGTTTCTATCTCGTCAGCTTTCATACCGGCGTTTTTCATCATGTGAAATACAACAGCCGGGTCGAAGTCGCCGCTGCGGGTACCCATCACAAGCCCTTCCAGGGGGGTGAGTCCCATCGATGTGTCGACGGATACTCCGTCCTTTACTGCACATATGCTGGCCCCGTTTCCTATATGACAGATAATTGCATTGAGGCTAAGAGGGTCCTTTCCCATGAGCGCCGCCGTACGTTTTGCAACATACAAAAATGAGGTTCCGTGAAACCCGTATTTCCGTACGCCGTGGTTTTCATACCACTCATAGGGAAGTGCATAGAGAAATGCGTGTTTCGGCATAGTCTGGTGCCAGGCGGTATCCATTACCGCACAATGGGGTACATCAGGGAGCAGTTTTTGCGCTGCTTCAATTCCCTGAATATTCGCCGGATTGTGAAGAGGTGCCAGGCTGGAAACCTCTTTGAAGGTGTTGAGGGCGTTTTCATCAATAATTACGGATTTATTGAACTTATCTCCCCCTTGTACAACTCGATGTCCCACCGCTTTGATGCTGCTCATATCATCGATGGCACCATAGGTTTTATCGGTCAGCGCCTCGATAATTAGTTGAATCGCCTCTTTATGGCTTGGGCACTTCTGTTCATTCTTATAGGACTCTTTTCCCTGCGCATGCTGTTCGATTGACGATACTTCCTGTCCGATTCGCTCAACGATACCGTTCGCCAGTACTTCTTTGTTGTCCCAGTCATAAACCTGGTACTTTACCGACGAGCTGCCGCAATTGAGTGTAAGTATATCCACTGTATTCCTCCAATAAGTTTGTATGTTAGTTTTTGCACGGTATTGTCTCATGCCTCCCTTAAAATTTCAATAAACAAAGGAATGAACTGTGAATAGAAGGGATAATGTGAAAAAAATATTTTATTTTTGAAGCAACGGAGCAAAAATCCTTGTTGAAACTAGTATATGCAGTACCAAAAATATGTTTTTACACTCGTTCTAGTGGGGCTGTCCTTGGCCTTTGGAATATTCTCAATGAGTGCAGAGGAGCGAGGGCTTAAGCGAAAAATGGAAACGAGACTTGAAGAAACTGAGTTAAAAGTAAGAATTCAGGCAGTTCGACCTGGTTTCCGTTGTATGCTTCTTTCAGAGGGATCCGAGCCTGCGCAGCTCTCACATACTGGTGCTTTTCGTTTTCATTCCCTCACTTTTGGACCGTTAAAATATAGGGGTGTACTCAAGGAGTTGTCGAAACCCTTTCAATACGGAATAAATTCAAGTGTATACCGCCACACAATCGGCTGTCGGGGGGATTTCTCCTTGAATCCGGTAAATACCCTTGGTACTGCTTTGCAGTGGGCCGACGCCTGGGGGCTTTGTGCAGTCAAGAATAAAGAGATTTATCGGTGGGCCGGGTGGGGTATTCTCCACTTTGGTGATCACTTTACCTGTGTACCCGTTTATTCTGAAAATTGGTTTTCCGATAAATCCGGCGATACCCCCGCAGATACTGCAGATGTTCCTTTGCAGACTTCTTTTCCAAAACCTCTGTGCCGCAGAAGGATTAGGACCGCCGCCCTTAGCCTCCTAGTGAAGGAGGGTCGTCAGGAATGTCGCATACTATCGGCAGCGGCGTGTGCTGTTGCGGGAAGACCCTCATTTTTTGGAAGAGTGTATCTAAATCTTTCAGGAACAGAATGGCTGGATTGGCGTTTGAAGCTCCTCGGCAAGTGGATAGGCCGTAGGTTTCCCGGTTCGGACGGACGGGCACCGGAGGAGAAGGCATCTTTGGCAGGTTTTATGGAAATAAGCCGTGGACGAAGCGGGATAAATATAAGGGGAAAAATATATAGAGATAAAATTTATCCTATTCCACAGCGGTTTACAGGCTGTGGCCGGGAAATGGGTGGAAAAATCTACACGGGGCTGGGAAGTGTAGAGGGGCGGAGTGCCGTTAAGTACGCCTGGAAATTTGATGAAGCGGGGCTTATCACTGGTGAGTATATGCAGAACCTGGAGTTGAAGCTGGAGAAGAGGTGCTGGAAATGCGGTTGCCTGGGGGCTTGGGCCTATCCCTTTTCTTCAGAGCGAGAATACTCGTTCAAATGTACCGGGGAGATTGTCGGTGAACACATCAGTATTTCCAATATGATAAAGGGAGACTGGCAAAGGAGTATAACCCTCGGGTCTTTAGAGGAGTGGTCGGCATCACTTCGGTGGGAGTACCGGCGGAAGAAGGGAAATTGTATGACCCTCTGGGTTAAGATGTTATGCCGTGGAGACCCCTCCGGTTCTATAGAATTTCCCTTATCCCTGGGAATGAAGGCAGAGACTGAATAGTAACTGAATAACTATTCCTGCAACTAGGACAGGTTCAGAAAGTATTTTGCCGTTTCAAAAAAAATAGTAAGCCCGCATACGTCGATCACGGTAGCCATGAGCGGGGTCGACATCACGGTAGGATCAAAACCCAAACGGTGTATCAATAGGGGTGCCAGTGTCCCAATGAGGTTGGAAATTAGCACAACAAAAATGAGTGACAAGCCTATGACCAGGGCTTCGAATAACTCAACCCCCGGTGGAAGAAAAATGCTTCGGACAATAATTACTGCCCCGGTAATGAGCCCCATCATAAGTCCGACAAAGAACTCCCTCATAAAGATTATTCCAATTTGTTTGAAGTGGATCTCACCGGTCGCGAGGCCGCGAATCATCAGGGTCGCCGATTGGCTTCCTGAGTTGCCCCCTGTCTGAGTGATAACCGGCATAAACACAAAGAGGAAGGCGGCCCCCATAACAATGTGCTCGTAATGGTCCACAACATTTGTTGTGATGGTCCCAAAGAGAAGCAAAATAATGAGCCAGGGCACCCTCTTTTTTACCATTCCCCAGATTGAGGTATCCATGTAGGAGTGTACCTCACCGGACATAGCACCCATTTTATAGACATCTTCGGTTTGTTCCTCCCGAATAACATCAATTACATCATCGAAGGTAACGACACCGAGCAGCAGATTGTCGCGATCGACAACCGGAATTGAAATGAGGTCATGGTCCTCTATAGTACGGGCCACCTCTTCCCGGTCGGTTTCATCCAGTACTGAAATAACCTTTCGCTCCATAATATCGGATACTTTCGAATCGTCGCTGGAAGAGAGAATATCCTTAATTGAAATTACTCCGATTAGTCTTTGCAGATCATCAAGGACATAAATGTAGTAAGGGATTTCAACTTTCTTTACATTGTTACGGATAAATCCGAGGGCATGGGCAACATTGATACTTGCACGAATTGCAAGATAGCGGGGTGTCATCATTCCCGCCGCGTCATCCTCATCAAAGCGCAGCAGAAACAGCATCTCCCGTTTTGCATCGTCGCTTAAGTTGTCCCAGACCGATCGACGTACTTCATGACTTAGAGATTGTACAAGGTCTGCCAGATCGTCCGGTTCCATTGATTGAAAAAGGGAGCGCTTGCCCTGAGAGGAGAGAGACTGAATAATGGTCTCTTGTTCCTGATAGGGGAGTTCAATAATGAGATCGAGCTTTTTCTCCGGATCCAGATGTAAAAAGATCTCCGTCTTCTCTTCCTCATTTAGATCACGCCAGTCATTGACTAAATCACCTATTTCAATTTCGGAAAATAGTGATCTCATCTCATTCCCCGTCATCATTTCTCTGTAAGAACGATAATAATCAATATAGGTGCTCATACTTCGCTCCAATCTCCCACAAGACGAATTTCCGGCTCCAGTACAATTCCGCGTTTTGTATATGCAAGCTCCTGGGCATACAGAATCAGAGACCTTACATCTTCGGCACGTGCACCACCGGTATTAATTATTATATTCCCGTGGAAAGGTGCTATTTGCGCTCCCCCCCGACGAAACCCGCGCAAGCCCAGGGTATCGAGGATTTTCCCGCTCGGTTCTCCAAAGCTGCGGTTGTTTTTGAAAACGGACCCGGCCGAGGGATGCTCGAAATGTCCCTTGTTTCGCCGATCCTCCTCAATTTCATGCATCCGCTGCCGGATAAGTTCTTGATTCCCCTGTTCCAGAGAAAAATCCGCGTGTAACAGTATAACATTTCTTGACTGGAAAGGGGATTTTTTATAGCTGAAACGGGGATCGGGAAGCTCAAGGATTTCATGTTCGAGGTTTTCATTTAAATAGTGAATAGTCCCCGGCAGTTCTGAAATTGAGTGGCCGTAGCAGCGGGCGTTCATCCATAAGGCCCCTCCTACACTTCCCGGCATCTTATATATGAACTCTAAGCCCCTTAGTGAGTGCCGGGCTGCGCTCTCGGAAACACTGCTTATTGGAGCACCGCTCCCGCAGTGAAGCCTGTTTTCCTCTATTTGAATGTCCGTAAAATTCGACATGTCCAGTACAATCCCACGGATACCCTTATCGGACACAAGGATGTTCGCCCCGGCGCCGAGAATAAACAGAGGAATTTTTTCATGATGGGCGACTGCGGCTATGTGAATGATGTCGGCCTCATCAACCGGTAGTGCGTAAATATCCGCTGGCCCTCCGATTTCAAAGGCGGTGTGACGGCACATAACTTCATCAAACTTGACGTCGCCCTTTATGTTGATTTTTTTTGCTATTTCTCCTACATTAATATCCACGTTGATTATAATAAGTGAAAGCGGTCGGATTTTCTACCGGTTACTTAATTTTTAGGGGGCTTAGTATGCAACTTCGTTTATATAATACCATGACACGGAAAATTGAAGACTTCTATACGATGGAACCGGGTAAGGCGAAGATGTACACCTGCGGCCCCACAGTGTACAACTATGCCCATATAGGAAACCTGCGGACCTATGTTTTTGAAGATGTGCTCCGCCGAACTTTGGAATACACCGGCTATGAGGCCGAGCATGTAATGAACGTAACCGATGTCGGTCATCTTACCGACGATGCGGACGAAGGCGAAGATAAAATGGTAAAAAGTTCCCGTGAATCCGGGCGATCGGTATGGGACATTGCCAGATTTTATACTGAGGCATTTTTCCTCGATATTGATAATTTGAATATTGTACGCCCAACTATTACCTGCAATGCTACAGACCATATCGGGGATATGATCGGCTTGATAAAAAGAATTGAAGAGAACGGACACACCTACAATTCGGGGGGGAATGTGTATTTCAGCATTGATACTTTTCCTCAGTACGGAAAGCTGGCACGACTGGATACACAGGATTTGCAGTCCGGTGCCCGAATAGAGGTTGACGGTAACAAAAAGAACCCCCGTGATTTCGTGTTGTGGTTTACCCGCTCCAAATTTGAAAACCAGGCGATGACCTGGGATTCGCCTTGGGGTGAAGGGTACCCCGGCTGGCATGTAGAGTGTTCGGCCATGAGCATGCGTTATCTGGGGGAGCAGTTTGATATTCACTGTGGTGGGGTTGATCATATCAATGTGCACCACACCAATGAAATAGCCCAATCCGAAAGTGCAACCGGTAAAACCTGGGTAAACTTCTGGATCCACGGTGAGTTCTTAGTCATGGGGCAGCATAAGATGGCCAAGTCGAAGGGGAACTTTATTACCCTTCGAACTCTGCAGGAAGAAAATTATGATCCCCTGGACTATCGCTATTTCTGCCTTGGGGGGCACTACCGCTCTCAGCTTCAGTTTACCTTCGATTCACTGGATGCGGCGCGCAAAGCGCGGCTTAACCTAGTCGAAAGAGTGCATGAATTGCGTGCCGCAGTTGATTCGGTACCGGCACTGGAGGCTCTAGGAGATAAGGCACGTAGGTATCTTGAAGAGTTTCAGGAAAATGTAACAAATGACTTGCATGTACCAAAGGCCCTATCCGTGTTGTGGACCCTGATGAAGGATGAAGCGGTTCCTCCGGCGGATAAGCTTGCTGTAGTTTTTGATATGGACCGTGTCCTCGGTTTGAAGCTTGAAGATGTAAAAGAAGAACAATCAATTGACGGGGACACTGAGAAGCTTATTAAAGAAAGGGAAGAGGCCCGCGCCCAAAAAGATTTTGCCCGGGCGGACCAGATACGTGATGAGCTGCTTGAAAAGGGAATTGAGCTTAAGGATACACCTAAAGGAACGGTATGGAAGAAAAAAGTGTAACAATCGGGTATAAGTGTTGTTTACAGTATGAAGATATTCAGTAATGACCCGAAGGCGTTCCAATCGGTATATGATAAAACGTTTCACACCATCGTGAGAGTGGCGTATCATATAACCCTGGATGCCGAAGTGGCGGAGGACATTTGCCAGGAGGCGTTTATCCGTTTTTATCACCGTACGATTCCGTTCCCGTCGGAGGACCAAGCTCGTTACTGGCTCATTCGTGTAGCGAAAAATCTTTCTTTTAACTATTACAAGCGTAAAAAACGGGAAAAATCGGCCCTCGAGCGTTACTCCTATGAGCCGAAAGCTCATGAACGTAATGGAGAAGAGTTGTTGTTGCGGAGTGAAACGGAAAAAATTGTACACCGGGCGGTAGAACGATTACCCCATAGCCTCCGTTCGGTCATTGTGTTAAAGGAATATGGAAACCTCTCTTATCGGGAGATAGGAAAGGTGCTTCATATCACGGAAAACAACGTGAAGGTAAGGGTACACCGTGCCCGCAACATGTTGGGAACTCTCCTAAAGGAGGAGGAAGCACATGTGTTATGATGAACAGATTATTTCAGCCTATGTAGATGGAGAACTTGAAGGACCTCTTTCCACGGAGGTAAAAAAACATATTGAAAGTTGTCGGAGATGTCGCAGCCTGGCTGCTGAATTTTCCGCTATCAGCGAGGTCTTTACCGCTGTGCGAAGTGCCGACAGTATAGATAGTGATCAGAGAAAAGCTCGCGTATGGCAAGGGATCCGGAGACAAACGAACCGTGAAACAGTTCAAAATTTCTGGCATAGAAGGGTTCAGATACCTCTGCCCCTTGCGGCGGGGGTGGTCATTGCTGTAGCGGCCCTTGTTTTTACTTTGATAGTGAATCCTTTTTCTTCCAACCACAGAGGCACACCGATAGCCCTAGAACAGGATAAAGCGATGGATACCACGATACCGGCAGTTCCGAGTGATTTCACTTCTCCGGGGAACACCATACCTGAGCTTGAACAGTTGGTGCGGTTCTTAAGCGATCAGGGGGCGGCAATTGAAGTAAAAATTGAATTGCCTAGTTCTTCCAAAATTCAAGTTTCAGGTGAACCCCAATTGCTGCGAGCTGCGGACCTCAGGAGGGATGAGATCGAGTGAGATTCAACACGGTTTTTCCGGTGCTGCTGATCTTTCTGGGTCTTTTGCACCCTTTTCATCCCGTTTATCCCCAAAATAAGAGCGAAGATAACAGTAAAGAACTGCAGGAAGCCCTCCGTTATCTTCAGGATAAGGCACTTGAAGTCCAAATTCATGCCCGTCTAATTGGAAAGGATGATGAGAATATATGGAATACCCAGAGTCGGAAGATAACTGTATCCGGTAAATCCGTCTCTATTACCCTCGAAGGGGAAGATTTAACGGTAAAGGCCCATCTTATTCCCTTTCTCAATGAGGGGGGGGCCATATTTCTTGTGGCAAAGGGAGAAGTGTGGGTCCAGCAAAGTGCTTCTCAGGAGAAAAAGTATTACAGTACCGTAAAAAGCCTTCCCATCAAACCCGGAGAAAGTGTAATATTCTTTCCAACCGGAGTACTGATGGATACGGAAGAGAATAACATATATACAATTGAATTAGAGATACAAGTGGAGCCCCTTGAATGAGCTCTTCCAAACATCTTTACGCCTTCTCAGTTATAACAATTTTTATTCTGTTAGTCGGTCTTGCCGTCTATTCTTCTGTGTTTACCGTGCAAAAACCCCACATCACCGAGCTCTCTCCCCCAGCCGCATTTCCCCAGGATACACTGCATATCAAGGGGGAAGGCTTCGGCTCTGAAAGGGGCAATGGAGATGTCGTGATTGCCGGCATCCGTCTCACTTCTTCCCATTACAAAAAATGGTCGGAAAATGAGATTCAAATAAAAGTACCCGACGGGGTTGATTCGGGACGGGTGTATGTGTCGACAAACAACGGTGAGAGTAATGGGGTCCTTTTTACGAATCGTGCCCATATTCCGGTAATACTGTCCGGGCCTGTAGAGCCCGGTCATCCGTATATTGAATCAATTTCACCGGAAAAGGGACCTGTAGGGTCCCGGATCACTATAAAGGGCCGTAACTTTGGACGAAGCCGAGGTGCCGGTAAAGTGTATTTCCGGTTTTTAGCTATTGATACTACCGCCACATCAAAGGATGTTTCCTTACACAAGGAAAGTTATGTTGAATGCAGCGAGCTTGACTTTGATTACGAGGTATGGAGCGACCAGGAACTAATTGTATATGTTCCCGACGGGGCGGTTTCAGGAAGCGTGATAGTTGAAAATGATCGAGGACGGAGTAATGCCCTCTATTTTGAGGTAACAACACCCGTCGGTTCTAAGCGATTTGAGCAAAAAAAGGGATATCAGATCCAGCAGGACCTCCACATATCCAACGTAAAGGTGTCGGAGGGGGAACGAGGGTTGGAAGTGTGGGTCCCCGCTCTTTTTGACGGGTACGCCCAGTTAAATATTGAAGCAATGCACGATCCTGAGCCTTTGTGGCTCAATTACAAGGGCATTATGAGGTATACCCTTAAACCTTCAGAGGATTGGTTTGAATATACCCTGAGTCACACCTACTGGTTCGACCGATATTCAATTCTGACCGATGTAACTGCCGGCAATGTAACAGAATATAACAGTAATCGAAAACTGTATTCCCACTATACCCGACCCAATATGTTTATCCCCTCGGACAGTGAAAAAATCATCTCAGTTGCAGCCTCCCAGGCCGGCAGGAGCGGGAATGCATATCGCCGTGCCTATGCACTCTTCGAATACCTAGTGAATCGACTGGAATACGATTCTAATTATCGTTATGACGAGCTTGAGGAGTGTATAGACAGTAGAAGGGCGGATACCCAAGATTATGGGCTCCTGTTTGTCTCGATGGCCCGCAGCATAGGAATACCGGCACGCCCGGTGGCCGGTTTCATTGTTCATGGAGATAAAAAGACCCAAAGGCATATATGGGCTGAGATTTACATTCCAAAACTTGGGTGGATTCCTGTAGATCCCGCCTTGGCCGACGGGGCCGGTTTGTTTGATATTCAAGTTGAGGACCCCGCTTCATTTTACTTTGGCAATCTGGAAAATCAGCACATAAGCTTTACCAGGCACGTGGTGCAGCTGCCGAAGGTGAATCCCCATTCAAAGGTAAGGGTTATTTCGGACCCCTATTCTCTGCAGACAATTCATGAGGAATACCCTCCGGCCCTTGAAGGCTACCGTGTTCGCTGGGAAGATATAGATATTGTCGATTGGTGGTGATTTGGCTCACTCGTATGGGCCCCTGAAAAGGCTTTGTGCCCTTTTTTCAGGGGGGCATTATTTTGAAAGTTGTAATTTTTTCAAATTAAGAAATCGCGAGGGGTAATTCTTTAGCATCAGCAATTCGCAATGTGAAAAATTTTTAAAATTTTTCACATTGCGAATGCTCACATTTTGTGTAAGATAGGTAGTTTATCTTAAAGATGGTGTGGGTATTCTCATTTTAAAAGTCCTAGGACTTCCAAAATGAGAATACCTGCTTTAGCATTGACAAAGGACAACAGCGACCCATATACTTTTATTAACGAGTATTAGAATTGGAGTGATATGATTAACTCTTTACAGTTAGCACTGGTTACATTCAAAAAAGGCGCGTATATTATCGTAGAAGGTAAACAACAGGCGGATTGTTTCTACATTCTACGGTCCGGACAGGTACAAATAAGTAAAGAAGTAGAGGTTGTAGAGGAAGAGGGCGGGAATACACTCAAGCCCGGCGACTTTTTCGGTGTTGTCTCAACAATGTCTACCCACAGCCACATAGAAACGGCAAGAGCACTTACGGACGTCGCCCTCATTGCGGTAAGGCGGGAACAATACGGTACTTTAATAAAAAGCAACTCTCCGGTGGCGATGAAGATAATTCAGCAGTTTTCCCGAAAAATGCGCTATCTGGACGACGCTCTCACCCGCATAACCTTAAAAAGCAATGCTGAAACCGACACTTCCCATTTGTTCGAGGTAGCTGAATATTATGCCCGTCAGAGTCAGTACAACCAGGCCTATTATGCCTACCATCAGTATATCACCCATTGTCCCGGGGGTGACCAAATAAACGTTGCTAAAGAGCGCATGGCAAAAATTAAACCCTATTCAAAGGCCGTGTACTTAAACGGAAGCAACGATGAGTTTACCCGCACCTATCCTAAGGATACTATGATTTTCTCCGAAAGCCAGCCTGGAAAGGAACTGTATATTATCCAGCAGGGAAGCGTAAAAATAACAAAAATTGTGAACGATAATGAAGTACTGCTTGCCTTGCTTAAGCAGGGTGATATTTTTGGTGAGATGGCCCTGCTTGAAGATAAGCCCCGCAGTGCATCGGCAATTGCCCATGAAGAGGCGGTCCTTCTTGCGGTGAATAAGGACAACTTCAAGCGCATGGTTGCCGCACAGCCGCAGATTATTACAAGGCTCACCCAGCTGCTGTCGGAACGTATCTGGTTTATCTACAAACAGCTGGCCAATACTCAAATAAGCGATCCAGTGGGCAGGATGTTCGATTTTCTGCTAATTCAGCTGGAGAAACAGCGTGTGGCTATTTCTAACGATTCTTATACCTTTGATTTTGGGCCTCAGGAACTGGTTAATATGGTCGGCTTGCCGAAGGGCGAAGGAAATATGGCGGTTAGAAAGATGTTTGAGAACTCCCATCTAAAAAGCGTTGATAATCGTATTTATGTGAGTGATATTGAAGAAGTAGAAAAGCAGGCAAAATACTATCGAAAAATGGAACGAATATCCCGGTCCCGGAAAAGCGGCGCCCTTAAAAAATAAATAAAGAGTCCTCTGAAAAAAGGTCGAAATGCGGGGAGGTGGTGTTTTTAAGTTATTATAATATAAAGACTTAAAAAATTAATGTCGCCTCTGAGCCCCTTTTTTCAGATGACTCAATATAATTATTCAAGGATAAGAGGTGTACCGGGAAAAAATTGGTATTCCAGTGTGGAGATAGACCAGTTTTCACCCTCCCGTTGCAGTTTTAACATGAGTTGTGTGTCGTGAAGGTCCGTTATAGGAGCTATCAGCACCCCATCATCAGCTACCATTTCTATCAATGATGCGGGAATCTCCTCGACCGGAGCATGAAGAAGAATTCCGTCAAAACCGGTGTCGCCAAAATCCCTTTTTGTATCGGCAAAATTCATCTGAGTTATTTCTGAAAGACCGAGCTGCTCCCATAGGAGTCTATACTCGGTCAAAAGGTCCTCCTCTTGTTCGCTTACCCTTACTACCATATCCTTCTGAGCAAAAAAGGCTGATATAAATCCTACTGAACGACCTATAATGTATACACGGGATCCCGCTTCAAGCTGTAAGGCTTCAAAACAGCGTTCAACGCAATTTACGGAGGGTACCCCCGACTGAGGGCCCGTCGGTAGAGGAGAAACGCTATCTGCGAAATCCTTTAAATATTCAGGGAGAAAGAGGGCCCTTAATTGTACCGGGGTGAGATCTTCAGATACAGGGGCTATACTATCTGTGTCGGGCATACTGGTGTCCGGCCCGTCAGTGTTTTCGTTGCTCAAATCCTCGTTGGAACGCATATTTTCGGAAGGGGGCGACTGTACGTCCGTCTCCTGGGCACCCAAAGCCCCTAGAGAAAAAAGGAGTACTGCAACTGAAAAAATGATGCCCCGCAGCAAGGAGTTTGCCCTGCACGCTAAAAAGTAACACATAGAATAATACTATAACACATCTGTTTCTGCATGATAATATCCGAGCTTATATGTTCAGCAATTCGCAATGTGAAAAAATTTTAAAATTTTTCACATTGCGAATGCTCACATTTTGTGTAAGATAGGTAGTTTATCTTAAAGATGGTGTGGGTATTCTCATTTTGGAAGTTATAGGACTTCCAAAATGAGAATACCTGTTATATGTTGCTCAGTTGGCGCTATTTTGATAGTATCGATTTTAGTCGGACGAAATTGAAAGGAGTGGAGTGATGAAAGCGGTTCAGCTTGCCAAAGCATACAATCCCAAAGAGTTTGAAGATCGTATATATGATTACTGGATGGAACACAATTTGTTCGCCCCTGTTGAGGGAGATGAAGAACCGTTTGTCATTGTTATCCCGCCGCCGAATGTAACGGGTGTATTGCATATGGGGCATGGTTTGAATAACAGCCTCCAGGATATTCTTATCCGTTATTACCGAATGCAGGGAAGGCCCACCCTCTGGGTACCCGGTACAGATCATGCCGGCATTGCAACCCAGCATGTAGTTGAACGAAAACTGCGGGCCCAAGGAACAAGTCGACTCGAGCTGGGGCGCGAAAAGTTTCTTGAAGAAACCTGGAAGGTTAAAAAGGAACACCACAGCACCATTAGCCGTCAGCTTCGCAAGATAGGGGCTTCCTGCGACTGGGACCGTGAGCGGTTTACCCTGGACAAAGGCTTGAATCGCGCCGTTCGGGAAGTTTTTGTTTCACTGTACGAACGGGACCTGATATATCGGGGCCATTATCTTGTAAACTGGTGTCATTCCTGCGGTACCGCATTGTCGGATGATGAGGTAGAACATAAAGAGGTCCACGGAAAGCTCTGGCATTACTTTTATCCCCTTGCCGACGGCAGTGGAAAGATAGAAATCGCCACTACGAGACCCGAGACAATGCTGGGAGATACCTGTGTTGCGGTCCATCCGGAGGACCCCCGCTATACCGACCTGATTGGAAGGGAGGTAGCACTCCCCCTTACAGAGCGTACAATACCGATTATTGCCGATGAGTATGTTGATCGTGAGTTCGGCAGTGGTGCGGTTAAGATTACTCCGGGGCATGACCCGAACGACTACGAAATCGCCGAGCGACATAATCTTGAAAAAATCAACATCTTAAATCCTGACGGCACCTTGAATGAGAATGTACCGGAAAAGTACCGGGGAATGGATGTGATAGCTGCAAGGAATCAGGTGGTGGAGGACATCAAGGCTGCGGGTCTGTTTATTAAAGAGGAGCAGCATTCCCACCAAATTGGTCACTGTTACCGGTGTAACACTGTAATTGAACCGTACATGTCCAGGCAATGGTTTGTACGGATGCGCAGTATGGCCGATAAGGCCCTAAACGCATGGCAAAAGGGGGATATTCAATTCTTCCCCAAAAAATATGAGAATACCTACGCAAACTGGCTACACAATATTCGTGACTGGTGTATTAGTCGTCAGCTGTGGTGGGGTCACCGCATTCCCGTGTGGTATTGTGCTGACTGCGGTGAGACGAGCGTGTCCCGTGAAGATATAAGTGAGTGTTCCAAATGCGGCAGCAGTAACATTCGCCAGGACCCTGATGTTCTTGATACTTGGTTTTCTTCCTGGTTATGGCCCTTCTCCACCCTAGGCTGGCCGGATAAAACCGAAGATATGGAAAAGTTTTTTCCTACAACCACTCTTGTAACCGGGTATGATATTATCTTTTTTTGGGTAGCTCGTATGATTATGTCGAGCCTGGAGTTTCTGGAAGAAGTACCCTTTCGGGATATTGTGATTACCTCGCTGGTACGTGATAAGCAGGGTCGAAAAATGTCGAAATCCCTCGGAAACGGGATGGACCCCCTGGATATTGTAGATCAGTACGGGGCGGATTCCCTGAAATTTACCTTGGCCTTTCTGGCGGCCCAGGGGCAGGATATTCTATTGGCTGAAGAGGATTTTCGGTTTGGATCGAAGTTCGCCAATAAAATCTGGAATGCTGCCCGTTTTCTCCTGATGAACCTGGAGGGACGAAATCTACAGTCCACCGCGGATATCAGCATGAAAGATATTGATCGCTGGATTTATCATCGTCTGGACGTAACGGTACGAAGGGTAGGAAGGGCTATTGAAAATTATCGCTTCAATGATGCTGCCCAGGGGGTGTATGAGTTTTTCTGGAACGATTTCTGTGACTGGTACATCGAGGCTTCAAAGCTCGACCTGTACAGCGAGAACGATGAAGATAAGGACCGGGCTATTAGCCTGCTGATGCATATTCTTGAAGAGTCCTTGCGTCTGCTGCACCCCTTTCTCCCCTTTGTTACGGAAGAAATTTATCAGAAACTACCGGAAGAAATTCGGCATGATCATTTAATTTCGGCCCCCTATCCCCAATCGGCGGATGAACGGTGTAATGAAATGGTGGAAGCGCGCTTTACCTCTTTGCAGGAGGCTATACGTGCAATTAGAACTATACGTAGTGAGTTTACAATTCCACCCGAGAAAAAAGTAAGGGTTGCCGTACGGACCGACACCGATTTTAACGCCGCCGATTACTTCCACGAAAATCATTCACTGATTCTCAACTTGGTGAACGCCGGAACTTTGACAATTAGTCAGGAAAAACCGGATGCAACTGGGGCGGTGCCCGCCGCCGGAAACGGCTTTGAGGCGTTTGTGTACGTAAGTGAATTGATAGATGTAGAGAAAGAGCGGGCAAAACTGGAGAAAGAAAGGAAGGGCCTGGAAAAACTCTATACAAGTACCGAGAAAAAGCTGCAAAACTCCGGGTTTATTGATAACGCGCCGGCGGATGTAATTGAGAAAGAAAAAGGAAAGCTGAAGGAGTTCCAGGAGCGGATGGTGAAGGTGGAGAGTTATTTAAAAGAACTCTCTTAATCGGTTATGAAAAGAATCCGCATTATTAACTCGGGTGTATCATGCACAAAGCCTAGGGTCAAAGATAACAACATACACGGTGTTGAGTTCTTCCTAAGCTTTGTGCCGGTGGATGTTCAGAGGACGGCCGGTGAACGAAGTTATTTGTCTAAGGACTGATAGATACGGTCGTCATTACCAATGATATAGCCTTCAAATACGTCCTCGTTGCTCTGCTTTTGCATTGCGATTGAGTATGTCTTATACCCGCCGGAAAGGTTATACACCTGTTCAAAACCGTTTTGCCGTAGAATACGTTCGGCAAGATATCCGCGCAGCCCCACCCCACAGTAGACTACAATCGGTTTTCCGCTAGGGACTTCTTTCATACGTTCACGGAGTTCGGTATTGGGAATGTTGATTGAACCGGGTAGTGCTGCCTGGGCATGTTCATCGGGATTTCGTACATCGAGCAGGGTGTACTCCTCGTTTATTTTCTCATCATCCCCGGAATCTACAATCTCATTCCACTGGATATGACGGCTTTGTCCTTCGAAGATATTCTCCGCAACAAAACCTGCGATGTTAACCGGGTCCTTTGCGGAGGAGTAGGGCGGTGCGTAGGAGTGTTCAATATTCTGTAAATCCCAGATAGTACCGTTCATCCCTATGATAGTTGCAAACAGGTCTATTCGCTTATCTACACCCTGGTATCCTACAATCTGTGCCCCAAGTACCCGGCCGGTGCGCGGGGCAAAAACAAGTTTAATGGACATTGGAATAGCACCGGGATAATAACCGGCGTGGTCGGTTGAATGGATAATAAAAGTTTTATAGGGAATGTTGAGTTGCTTCAGGGCTTTTTCAGGCAGGCCGGTAGAGGCAACAGTAAGATCGAAAACTTTGGCGATACCCGTAGCTATCGTACCCGGATAAGCTTTTGTATTACCGAATGCAATGTTATCGGCTACTATTCTTCCCTGTTTATTCGCCGGACCGGCGAGGGGAATAATCCCGGTGGTACCGGAAAGCGGATTTTCAAATTCAATTACGTCGCCCAGGGCATAAATATTCGGGTCATTGGTCTGCATAAACTTATTGACCACAATACCGTTGGTTTTTCCTATTTCAAGTCCCGCAGCCTTTGCAAGCTGATTCTCCGGTCTCACTCCAATCGATAAAATTACCATATCGGTGGGCAATCGACGGCCGCTGTTCAGTTTAACCTCAAGTTTACCGTCGACTTCGTTAAAAGAGTGTACACCGTCGTTAAGATAGAACTCGACATTCTTAGTTTTAAGATGCTGGTGTACCTCCGCGGCCATCTCATAGTCCAGAATATTCATTACCTGATCGGCCATCTCCACAATTGTGACAAAAATTCCCTGATCGTGGAGGTTTTCCGCCATTTCAAGCCCGATAAATCCGGCACCAACTATAATTGCCCTGGTAGGCTTCTTTTCATCCATAAACTCTTTTATCTTGTCCGTGTCGGGTACATTGCGGAGGGTAAAAATTCCCTTCGATTTGATTCCTGGAATAGGAGGGCGGACCGCCATTGCTCCCGGGCTCAGCACCAGCTTGTCAAAGCTCTCTTCGTACTCCTGTTCTTCATCTCTCTTTTTTACAGTTACCCTTTTGTTGTCACGGTCAATTGATATAACTTCGGTACAAGTGCGTACATCAATATGGAGGGTGCTGTAGAATTTTTCCGGGGTTTGCACAAACAGGTTTTCTCGGTCCTGTATAGTACCGCCCAAATAATAGGGGAGGCCACAGTTCGCGTAGGATATATGCGTGCCCCGTTCAAACATGATAATTTCCGCAGTTTCATCATTTCGGCGCAGTCTTGCGGCTGTTGTAGCTCCTCCGGCGACTCCACCAATAATTACATACTTCATACAATGCTCCTTAAAGATGATTGTTTTTATAAACTATATAGTACAATTAACTATATATAGAATATTTAATAATTGAAAAATTGTCAACATATGCCCAGTTTTTTCACAAAAACTCTATTACCGTCACAATAATAGAAAGAAGGGGGCGGCCTTTGGGCGGCGTAGCACCTACAAAATGAGAATGGTAAAATGAAGAAAACTGTACTTGCAATATCATAAAAACAATACTATATTATTTATGTATAACTCGATAAACTTGTTTATTAGTTATGAAAAACAAAGAACAGGAGTTTTTAATGGCAGGATCGGCAGTAAGGGACTATATTTCATCGGTTGGTGTAGAAAATGTGGACGCCGGCGCACTCGGCTATATTGCGGCGCTTGAAAAGGTAGCGCATGTTTCGCCGGAAACAGCGTCTTCCATTGTAAAGGAATTACGGGATCAAAGGAATAACTTAAAGCTTATTGCGAGTGAAAATTATTCTTCCCTTTCCTCCCAATTGGCAATGGGTAACCTCCTTACGGACAAATATGCCGAAGGATATCCTAATCACCGCTTTTATGCCGGCTGCGATAATGTTGATACAATTGAAAGTTATGCTGTGGAGCAGGCGAAAAAGCTTTTTAACGCTGAGTATGCCTACGTACAGCCCCACAGTGGTGCTGATGCAAATCTTATTGCCTATTGGGCGATTCTTGCGACACGGGTCCAGACGCCGATGTTGGAAGAAATAGAAGAAACTAACCCTGCAAAGCTAAGCCGCGAACAATGGGACAAAATTCGCAAGGCCAATGGTAATCAAAGAATCATGGGTTTGGATTATTACTCCGGCGGACATTTGACTCATGGTTACCGTTTTAATGTAAGTGCCCAGATGTTCGATGCATATTCTTACGGTGTGAATGCCGATACCGGTGTACTTGATTATGATGAAATAGAAAAAATGGCCATGGAAGTGAAACCCCTTATCCTCATCACGGGTTATTCTGCATATCCTCGTCTCATCAACTTCAAAAGGATGAAAGAAATTGCCGATAAGGTCGGTGCCGTTTTTCTCGTCGATATGGCCCATTTTGCGGGTTTGGTAGCTGGAAAGGTAATGACCGGAGATTATGACCCAGTGGCCCATGCTGATGTCGTAACTACGACCACCCATAAAACCCTTCGGGGTCCCCGGGGCGGGCTTATTCTGGCAAAGGAGGAGTTTGCCGAAGCGGTAGACAAGGGGTGCCCTCTTGTAATAGGCGGGCCCCTTCCCCATGTAATAGCCGCCAAGGCTGTTGCGTTTACCGAAGCCAACAGCCCGGATTTTGCCGGGTATGCCCAAAGGATAGTTGAAAACTCCCACGCCCTTGCTGATGCATGCGTGAGCGAAGGCATGAAACTCTCCTCGGGGGGTACTGATAATCATCTGATGCTGTTGGATGTAACCGGCTTCGGCTTAAACGGTCGTCAGGCAGAGAGTGTTTTACGGGAATGTGGAATCACCCTCAACCGTAACGCCCTTCCCGAAGATCCCAACGGCCCATGGTATACCAGCGGGCTTCGAATAGGTACTCCTGCGGCTACCACCCTGGGTATGGGGGCCGAAGAAATGCGGGAAATAGCGGCTATCATTAACTACGTGCTTTCCAATACCAAGCCGAAGATCCTTACGAAGGGAAAAAATGCCGGTAAGCCCAGCAAAGCGAAATACGATATTGATCAGAGTGTGATCGACGGAGCGATTCAACGGGTAGGGGATCTTTTAGTCCGTTATCCGGTGTATCCCGAACTTGATCTGGACTTTATGACAAAGCACTTTATTCAATAACACCTAATAACGCAGCAGGTCTCATTTTGGAAGTCCTAGGACTTCCAAAATGAGAATACCCACACCATCTTTAAGATAAACTACCTATCTTACACAAAATGTGAGCAGTCGCAATGTGAAAAATTTTAAAAATTTTTCACATTGCGAATTGCTGATAACGCAGAACCGGCGGTTGCTCGAAGTATATACCCCGGCTTTACAGGGACCGACGGGCGGAGGAAATACTCTTTCCCGTGGTCCGCCTGTTCGACGGGGTTTCCCCTCTCATCAAAGATCCGGTAATCGGCATCCTTCTCAAACAGGACGTTGGGTCCGATAAACTCAATCTCCCGGGTAGTATGGATCTGATTTTTTACATGTAACTCGTACATCCCCTCTTCAACCAGGGCGCCCACCGTACCGAGAAAGGTGTATTCCCGCAGATAACTTTCCGTGGTGGTTTTATCGGCATCCCGCTTTCCGAAATAAAAGCCGGTGCTGTACTCCCGGCGGCTGATTTTATACAGTTCATCACGGTACGGCCTCAGTTCCTCTATTTTTGATGGTTCAAAGCGTGTGGCTTCTGCACCGGCTTCTGCCACTGCCCCAGCACCGGGGGCATGGCTGCCGGCATCAAGGGTATCCAGATAATCCAGGGCTTTTCGATAACTGCGGGTGACCACCGCAGTATAATACAGCGATTTCATTCGGCCTTCAATTTTAACAGAATCTACACCCGCCGCCTTTAACCGGTCGAGATAATCGAACATGCACAGGTCTTTTGAAGAGAGAATTGTCGTGTACCCCTCTTCGCTCTCAATCACCGGAAAGTATTCCCCCGGCCGCTGCTTTTCTTCAAGCACCCGGTACATCCAGCGGCAAGAATGGGTGCAGTCGCCCCGGTTTGCGCTGCGATCCGCAAGATAGGTGCTGAGAAAGCAGCGGCCCGAGTAGGCCAGGCACATGGCCCCGTGGACAAAGGCTTCAATCTCCAGGTCCGGAACGGAGGCCTTTATTTTGGCTATATCATCCAGGGAAGTCTCCCGGCCAAGTATAATTCGGCTAAAACCCATATCTCGGTAGAATTTAGCCGCTTCAAGATTGATGCAGTTGGCCTGGGTGCTTAAGTGAAAGCGGGTTTTCGGAAAATTGCGCCTCAATACGTTATAGGCCCCCAGGTCGCTGACAATAAATGCATCGAAGGGATAACGGGCGATGTACTCACTCTGTTCTTCAAGGATTCGCAGATCATCGTTTTGAAAGAAGATGTTCATTGCCCCGTAGAGTTTATGACGACCCTTGATTTCAGCGATCCTACGCCACTCTTCGGAGTGAAAATTGTCGGCCCGTGCCCTCAGCGAAAAAGAGCGAATGCCGATATAGGCGGCATCCGCTCCGTATAAATAGGCATACTGAAGTTTTTCAATGTTTCCAGCCGGTGATAATAGTTCCATATCGGGCTTACTTTACGTTCGATTAAAAGACAATGTCAATCACCTCTTCCATCGATTCGACAGGACGGAAATCAATTCCCTTTTTCACATGTGCAGGAATTTCTTCCAGGTCTTTTACGTTGGCCTTGGGAATAACGATTGTTTTTACCTTGTTGCGCCGGGCGGCAATGGTTTTTTCCTTTAAACCGCCGATGGGCAGTACCTTTCCGACCAGGGACAGTTCACCGGTCATGGCTACCTTATTGCGGATCGTCTTTCCCCGAAGGAGAGAAAGCAGGCTGGTAGCCATGGTAATACCTGCAGAAGGCCCGTCCTTGGGTGTAGCCCCTTCGGGTATGTGCAGATGTATTTGATTGTTCTCAAAGTACTCCTTATCTATATCGTACTTGCCGGCGATATGACGCACATAGGTGTAGGCAATATTTGCAGATTCCTGCATGATATTACCCATCTGTCCGGTAAGACGGAACCCCTCTTTCCCGGGATTGCTTACCGCTTCTATCAACAGGGTGTCGCCGCCATAGTTGGTCCAGGCAAGCCCGAGGGCGGTGCCGGGACTTGAAGCCTGTTTTACCTCGTCCTTTCGAAAGGTTGGCTGGCCGAGATATTCTTCGATGTTATCAGCATTCAGTGTTATTGGGGTCTCCGCCTCATTCATAATCAGTTTTCTGGCGATTTTACGGTGAATTTTATCGAGGTTTTTTTCAAAATTGCGGACCCCCGCTTCGCGGGCATAATCGGTTGCGATTGAAGACAGGGCGGATTTGTTGTACCGCACATGCTTCTTTTTCAGCCCCGAACGGTCCAGCGATTTGGGTATCAGATATTTTTTTGCTATTGCAATTTTCTCCTCCTCTATATAGCCCGAGAGACGGATGACCTCCATCCGGTCCAGGAGGGGACGGGGAATAGTGTCCAGGGTATTGGCGGTGGTGATAAACAGAATATTTGAAATGTCAAAGGGCAGGTCCAGGTAATGGTCTCTGAAAGAGACATTCTGTTCTGGGTCAAGCACCTCCAGCAGCGCCGAAGAGGGGTCTCCTTGATAAGAAGCCCCCAGTTTATCAATTTCATCTATCATAAAAACCGGGTCCTTCGCTTTCACTATTTTAAGACCCTGAAGGATTTTTCCCGGCATTGCCCCAACGTAGGTACGACGGTGGCCCTTTATTTCCGCCTCATCTCGCATTCCTCCTACGGAGAAGCGAAAAAACTCCTTGTCCAGGGCCCGGGCGATAGATTTTCCCACCGAGGTTTTCCCTACTCCCGGTGCGCCCACGAGGCACAGAATCGACCCCTTTGTATCCTGTTTAAGCTTTCTCACAGCAAGATATTCGAGAATGCGGTTTTTTACATCCTCCAGACCGTAGTGGTCCTTCTCGAGTATTTTATGGGCCTCTTCCATTTCAAAATCTTCCGGCTTCGGTTCTTGCCAGGGCAGTGAAATAATGGTGTCGAGGTAGTTTCTGGTTACAATAAACTCGGAGCTATTGGGGTCCATCAGTGAAAATTTTTCCAGTTCCTGCTGGACCTGTTCCTTGACCTCCCCCTCAAGATCGAGTTTTTCGATGGCCTCTTTGAAGCGCATATATTCGCTGCTTTTAGAGTCGGTGGGCATGCCCAACTCCTCTTTTATCTTTTTCAGTTCTTCCTTTAGGAAATATTCGCGCTGGCTTTTCTCAATCTTCTCGTTTATCTCTTCCTGAATCTTTTTTTGAATCTTCAGCAGTTCCTGCTCTTTCTTAATGTACATCAAAACGGATTCCATCCGTTTGTACACATCCACGGTTTCAAGAATTTTCTGCTGCTCCTCCCTTTTGATGTTGAGGATAGAGGTAATAAAATCCGCTACCTTACCGGGATGATCTATGTTCACCATATTCAGTCTCATCTCTTCCGAAAACAGCGGATTGTCCTCCGAGAGCTGTTTCATTTCGGAAATCAATGAGCGGGTGAGGGCTTTTACCTCATCGGAAGAGTCGTTTTTATCGTCAAGGTATTCCACAGCGGCGCTCAGGGGATACTCCTCCGAAAGGAATTTCTTTATCTTGAAGCGCTTTAGGGTTGAGATGAAGATGTTGTATCCTCCGTCGGGAAGATTAATCTTTTTCACAATTTTAGCCACCGTACCTATTCTATGGAGTTCAAGCTCGTATTTCTCAGATGATTCCTCCTCCACACTTTCCTGTGTAAGAGAGAGTCCTATCATGCTGTCTCCGTTCATCGCCTTGTCTATAACTTCGATGTCCTGTTCATCTTGAATCATGATTGGAGTAAAGATGCCGGGAAAAATAGGTTTGCCCGTGAGGGGCATTATGAAAAGCCGGTTCGGCAGTATTTGATCAGCAGGTATAATTTGTCTGTCCGACATAGAGCCTCCTATTGTTGTTTTATGGTGTTATTTCTATGTGTCTTACAAGAAAAGGTAATCATAAATCGATGAGTATTCAAACTGAAAATTCCCAGGGAATCTCCCATGGCTGTCTCCAATGGGAGAAACCCCTGTACATTGAAGCGGCGGTGTCGTATTATTGTGGTATGGGTCGAAATTTTCGCAGCAAAGGGGTAATTCTTAAGGCTTATAGAGTTGCCGAGTATCATAAGGGCCTGGTAATCATTTCTCCCGAGGTGGGAATCTTTCACGCAACCGCCTTCGGCGCGTACAAAGGGAAAAGCAAGCTTTCAGGGGTCACCGAGCCGTTTACCGAAGGCGACTTCTTGCTTTATCATGATCCGGTAAAGGATCGTTACAAAATAACGGACGTAATGCCTCTTACATATCATGAAGAACTGCGGACCGATTTAGATAGATACTATACCGGTTTGTTCTGGTCGGAGTTGTTAATAAAATCTTTCGGCGGGGGAAGCGAATACGCACAGCTGTATTCATTGCTTCATTCGGCCCTCAACTTTTTAGGGACCACCCGGCATATCGACCGTGCCAATCTCCAGTTTGTGTGGCGCTACCTTGATATAACAGGCTTTCTCCCGGATCTTTCAGTCTGTGCAGCCTGCGGTCGGCCAATTGGGCCGGGGGATATGCTGTTCTGGCGAGCGGGAGAGTTTATCGGCAGGGACTGTGCCTCTGCAACGGGTGAGCAACAGGAGCTGCACAGTTTAAGCCCTGCTGCAAGGAAATATCTTCTCCATACCGCTGGCTTGGCACCGGAAAAGACTGAGGGGATCGGACTAAGCGGGAGTGAAATGGGGGGATTGAGGCAGTTGCTCTATGCCGTCCTAGAGGATGTAATCGGTTTTCAGCTCAACACGCTGCAAAAAGGAGTAGTATGAGAGTTTTTACAGCAATCCCGATACCAAAAGCCCTGCAGGAGCAGATTGTCCTTGATACAGCCCCCATTAGAGGCCGTTATCCACAATTAAAATGGGTTTCTCAGGGGGCCTTGCATATTACTCTGAATTTTTTAGGTGAAATTGAGGATGAAAAAATTCCGCAGGTTTTACAGACAATGGAATTGATTCAACCTGTATTTAGGTCCTTTTCCTTAGAATTTAAGGGGCTTGGTGTATTCCCGCGGCGCGGTCCGGCCCGTGTAGTTTTCTTAGAAGCACAAGAGGGGATACAGGAGTGTCGAGAGCTGCAAAAGGCCCTTGCCCGGGGATTAACCCGTTTCTCTGCTCCTGAACGAAGGAAGTTTAAACCCCATCTTACCCTTGCCAGGGTGAAGCACACTACCGACTGGCCTGACCCGGAAAATGAGGGGCATGATATTTCGGTTGGGTTTGAAGTAGATCGGATAGTATTGTATAAGTCGATTCTAAAACCGGAGGGCCCGCAGTACGAAGAGGTCGGGGCCGTTACCGCACAGAACAATTGAAGGGTACCTTATGAAATGGAATAAAGCTGAAATAGAAAAAAATACTGTTCGTGAATTATCGGGGAAATATGACGTAGATCTGCTTACGGCATCAATTTTAGTCCGCCGCGGTGTCACAGAGCCGGAGCAGATAAAGTTTTACCTTGAAGATGATCTTATGTTCTCTCACAATCCTTTCTTGTTTACGGAAATGGAGGATGTGGTCGACCGCATTCAGCAGGCGGCCCTTGAGGGCGAGAAGGTCAAAATCTTCGGCGATCGGGATGTCGACGGGATTACCTCTACGGTTCTACTTAAAGAGGAGCTTAAGAAACTGGGAATTGAGGCTGATTGGGCCCTTCCGGTGGGAAATGATCCCTACGGACTTACCGTCGAGGTGGTCGAAGAGTTTGCAGAAGCGGGGGGTGAACTCTTAATAACTGTGGATTGTGGAATTTCAAATGTTGAAGAGATTACCCGGGCCGCCGAATTGGGAGTAGAGACGATTGTGCTTGATCATCACAACCCCCAGGAAACACTCCCCCCCGCCGTGGCAATAATAGACCCTAAAATATCTGAATCGGGGTATCCCTTTCGGGACCTGGCCGGCTGCGGAGTGGTGGCAAAATTGATATGGGCTTTAGAGTTCAGCCGCACGGAAATGTATAAAGAGGAGATGGTGCTGCTGTATGCGAGACCCGGAAACGACACCGTGATACTTGAGGCCGTAAAGGTGTCCAATCTGATGGAAGTAGACCGAATGTCGGAAAATCTGGTGCCCGGTATGGTACGTCCGGACCAGACCCGGTTGGCAAATTTTCTGATGAATACTCAAATTCTGGTGTATGATGAGACACAACAGCGCAGGTTACTGAAAAAAGTATTTGGCACCGAGGTTGAAATAAACGTTATTGATGTGGCCCCGGAGATATGGAAGCAGTTTCCGAAGTTACAGAACATGAGTATTCTTAAGATGAGGGACCGAAGCCGTTCAAACCGCTACAACAGCAGTTTGGTAAGCGAAATTGATGTGTTCGTGAACTTGTTTCAATCTTATATATTGCGCCGCTATCCCGCCCTATCTTCAGAATATGATAAAATCCTCGACCTTGTGGCACTGGGGACTTTGGCCGACCTTATGCCGCTTCACGGTGAGAATCGGCTCTTAGTGAAACGGGGAATGCATCAGCTGAATTCAGTTGAAAGGGCGGGTATTCACGAACTCTTGCTGCAGCAGCGCCTGCTGGGCAAGCGCCTGAGCACCACCGATGTGGGGTGGCAGATTTCTCCGGCGATTAACGCGACCGGGCGCTTGGGGGTTCCGGACAAGGCGGCGGAGCTGTTGATCACCGAAGAAGCGGATATGCGTCAAAAGCTGGCTGAAGAGGTGTTGGGCTTAAACAAGGAACGGAAAAAGCTGGGTGATGCCGCCTGGAAGAAGGTGCTTCCGAAGGCCCAGCGTAGTTTTGATGAGCTCAACGGCCAGATGGTCCTGGTAAAGGACAATTCAATTCATCGGGGTATTACCGGAATAATTGCCGCCAGGCTGGTGCAGTTTTTCGGAGTGCCGGCCACGGTAGTGGCTGATCTGGAAAGCCACCTGGTGGGTTCGATGCGAAGCGTAAAGGGATTCCATCTTAAAGACTTTTTATATAATTTTGAAGACATTTTTTTAGATTACGGCGGCCACGATTATGCAGCCGGATTCAGCTTGAAACACGAACGCTTTGAGGAATTTCAACAACGCTTCAGCGAAGCAGTTGCACAGTTGAAACCCTCCGAACAAGTAGAGGACGTACTGGATATAGATGCGGAGTTACCCCCCGCCTATTTGAATCCCGATTTACATAAGCTGGTAGAGCAGTTTGAACCTTATGGAGAGGATAATCCGCCCATTATATTCCTGACGAGGAGCTTAAAGGTTGCAAATGTGGACCTTGTCGGCAAGGGAGAACAGCAGCACGCAAAGCTGTTACTTGATTCCGGGGGGTTCAAGTGGCCGGCAATATTTTGGCGGGCCGGCGACCGGGTAAACCGCGATTTTGCCCTTGGAGATACGGTAGATGTGGTGTTTCGCCTCGGACGGAACTATTTTCAGAACACTGAGACCTCTCAGTTAACAATTTTGGATATAAAAAGAAACTAGTATATGGGCAGAGCAAAATTGGCCCGTCCTTTGACGGCATTCCTCATCTTTTTTTTAATTGGCGGTCCCTCGTTTTTTGGCCCGGTTTCTGGCGGGGCGCTGCAAGCCCGGGAAACAACACCCCGGGAAACAAGCCCCTCCCAAAATCCGTCACGGCAGAGTGTGGATCTGCAGGCCCACCCGGGAGAGGTGCTTACAATTGACTCTAACGAAGAAAAAAAGCTTCACACAGTTGAAGTGCATTCCCCTGGTGGAAAACAGGTTGGAACATTTCAAAGTTTTTACATTAGAAATCCGGACACTGCAGGTCCTTCCAACAGTGCGATACAACGTGGGATCAAAAGGGTTTTAGTGCCGTTTTCATCAACTGCAGATACCGGAACATACCGTTTGTCGTTTTTTACCGAATCGGGAGAAGTATTTGAAGAGCGTAGTATTGAGATTGTGGAACGGGAGTTCAGAAGTGAAACGATTGCTCTGAATTATTCCCTTTCAGAATTGAGAAGTTCCGATGATCCGGAAAAGTACAATCAAGCCGTAATGATCCAGAGTATTTACGGCACCTTTAATTCGGACCGCTTACCCGGGGGGCTTAATTTTCGTGTGCCCCTTCCGGTCAAAGAATCCGGGGAATATCGAATTACCTCACACTACGGCGATCGGCGAATTTTCTCATATTCAGATGGCCGCAGCGCCCGATCTATTCATTCTGGTATCGACTATGCGGCACCCGTTGAAACCCCCGTAGTCTCGGCTGAGAAAGGGCGGGTTGTGCTGGCAGAAGACCGAATTATTTCAGGATACAGTGTGGTGATAGAGCATATGCCCGGTGTCTATTCTATCTACTTTCATCTCCACAGTCTTGAAGTAAAGAAGGGGGAAATGGTAGAGAAGGGAGAGCGGATCGGCACTGTAGGTATGACTGGACTGGCTACCGGACCGCATCTGCATTGGGAAGTACGGGTAAACGGGGTGGCAGTGGACCCAGCTATGTTGACACAAATTGATTAAATTGCGACAATGCGCTTCACCGTAAGTGGTGATTATAAAGAACCTGAAAGGGGGTGATGACAATCGCCTACATAAGAGTAGATGAAACCGAACCGCTGGAAAAAGCGCTCAAACGTTTTAAACGAATGGTTGAAAAAGAGGGTATTATCCGTGAATGGAAAAAACGCGAATACTTCGAAAAACCCTCTACTATTAAAAACCGCAAAAGAAAGGCCCTCGAGCGCAAGCAGATGAAGAAACTGCGAAAGCTGCAGTCAATGAAAAACTACTAATTGCAGGAATCCTAATTTTGGAAGTCTTATGACTTCCAAAATTAGAATAAACTCAAAAAATTTAACCTAAGTAACTTATCTTAAAGAAAATGTGACCATTCTAAATTTGAAAATTTTAAAAAAATTTCAAATTTAGAATCGCTGTACTAATTGCAACTGTTTTAGATAGTCGCATGGAGGGGTGTTATGATTGATAATCATAGGCACCCCTTTTTATGTGGCATTTTTATGTGGCATTCGGATCTGCCGCCGGTAATTCTCACTGCTGGGTCGTGTTATAAGGCCTGCTGTTGCGATTTGTTGTATTTACGTGAAAGCCAACATATATTAAAAAATTTTTCTGAAAACATAAAAAATGCATTTCATGTTTGACACATTCAAAAGGATAGAGTAGGATAAAAAGACAAAATTTTAAGGAGGCACTATGCTGATTCTTATCTCTGATGCCTTTGATCCGTCACTACCGGATAAGTTGAAAACCTTTGGAGAAGTAACTACAGATAAAGAGCGTCTTTCTGAGGCTGAAGTGGTACTTGTGCGCAGTAAAACTAAATGTACCCGTGAATACATAGACTCTGCGCCCAAACTAAAACTTATTATTCGTGGTGGAGTAGGGATCGACAATATCGACAAAGGGTATGCCGAAAGCAAGGGAATTCAAGTACGAAATACTCCCAACGCTTCCTCTATTGCTGTAGCGGAGCTGGCTTTTGCCCTCATGTTAAGCATCCCCAACCATATTGTTGTCGGACACAACAGTATGCAAAAGGGAGAATGGCTTAAAAAGAAGCTAAAGCGGACAGAGTTATACGGAAAAACACTTTGTTTGGTCGGCATCGGCAACATAGCAACTGAAGTTGCAAAACGGGCAGCCGCTTTTGGAATGAAGGTAGTCGCTTACGACAAATTCGTACAGGAAAGCAAGTGGGCTGAAATGAAGCCTTCCCTGAAAGAAGCGGTGAAAGATGCAGATTATATTTCACTTCATCTTCCCCTTACTGAAAGTACCGAAAAAATTATCAATAAGGATGTAATCGCGGCATTTAATAAAAAGCCGGTAATAATCAACACCGGACGCGGGCCTACAACCGATGCACAGGACATCAAAGAAGCCCTTGAAAAGGGTAATGTAAGCTTTTTTGCTACTGATGTATGGCCGAGTGATCCCCCGCCGAGTGATGATCCGATTTTACAGGCCCCTAATACCCTAATGACGCCCCATATTGGCGCAAACAGCGAGGAAAACCTATTGAGAATAGGTGATGAAGCCTACGGCATAATTAAAGAAGCTGTTGATGGAGGAAAACTATGAGTCGAAAACTAAATTTCTATGCGGGACCTTCGACCCTTCCGGTCGAGGTTTTGGAAGAGCTAAAAAATAATATTGCAGATTATCATGGTGAAGGCTATTCACTTGTAGAAGCCAGCCATCGTGGGAAAGTTTACGATGACCTGCACAATGAAACTGTTGCGCTCCTTAAAGAGCTGCTGGGCATCCCTGAGGGGTACTCCGTTCTCTTTTTGGGCGGCGGTGCAACCCTCCAGTTTTCTATGATTCCCATGAATATGCTGGGCGCCGGGAAAACCGCAGACTATGTAAACAGCGGTGCCTGGGGCGGAAAAGCGGTGAAGGACGCCGAAAAAATCGGGAAAGTACATGTGCTGTTTGATGGAAAAGATTCAAACTACTCAACCTTGCCCTCCCCCTCGGATATTAAACCCTCCGACAATTCGGCGTATGTGCATATTACCTCAAACGAAACCATCGGTGGTCTTCAGTGGAAGGATTGGCCTTCAACCGGAGACACTCCTCTTGTAGCCGATATGTCCAGTGATATTCTCAGCAGACCTGTTCCTGTTGATAAATTTGCACTTATCTATGCAGGTGCCCAGAAAAACCTGGGTCCCGCCGGAGCTACTATCGTAATAATCCGGGATGATGTATGGAAAAATTCTCCCTCCGATCTCACCGCCTATCTCAGCTATAAAACCCATGCGGAGAAAAACTCGTTGTATAACACCCCCCCGGTGTTCTCAATATGGGGAATCAACCTTGTATTGAAATGGATTAAAAAACTGGGTGGAGCTTCAGCGATGGCTGAGCGCTCAAGGGAAAAATCGCAGATTCTGTACAGTACCATTGAAAAGAGCGACGGCTTTTATCGATGTCCCGTTGATCCTAACTATCGCTCAACAATGAACGTAGTCTTTCGTTTGCCGAGTGAAGAGCTTGAAGCCCAGTTTATTAAAGAGGCGGAAGGCCTGGGAATGCTTGGCCTGAAGGGGCACAGAAGCGTCGGCGGATGTCGAGCATCTATTTACAATAGCCTGCCTACAAAAGACGTAGAAGCACTTGCCGAGTTCATGAGAACTTTTGCGAAGAAGCAAGGATAGAGTAAGCAGATAAGCTTATGAAAATTGACGAAACCAATATAGAAATAATTAAACACCTTCGTGATGGGAGAAAATCCTTCAGCTCAATTGCTGAGGCCCTCTCCATCACGGAGAATACTGTTCGTTCAAGGGTAAATAAGCTTGTAGAAGAGGGGATCCTTGAAATATCCGGTCTTGTCGACCCGGAGTCCCTCCCTGGGCATCGTATGATTATCATCGGGGTAAAACTCACAACCGTCGAACTGGTTCGGATGGGTAAGGAGTTCAATCATCTCCGCGGTGTAGTGTCGGTAAGCGTCGTGACCGGCAGGTATGATCTTATCGTACAGGTCTTGCTTAATGAGAATGAAGGGTTCGGGTTGCTGGAGTTTTTTACGGAAGAACTTTCACGGATAGGTGAAATACAGGAAGTTGAAACTTTCGTTGTGTACCAGGGGTATAATCTTCGGGTGCCCTATATTTTATAGCCTATAATGTATAGAAGGAGAGAGTATGCTAAAGAGAACACCTTTGTATGAAGTATATAAAGAGTACGAAGGGGTAAAACTTGTCGATTTCGGCGGTTGGGAACTGCCCGTACACTTTGAGAAGGGTATCATTGAAGAACACCTTGCCGTGCGTAAGAATGCAGGCCTCTTCGATGTATCCCATATGGGTGAAATCATAATAGAAGGGCCCGGCAGCGAGGCCTTTGTAGACCAGCTGGTTACAAACGATGTAAAGTCTATGGATGATTATCAGTGCCTATATAGCCCGATGTGCTATCCCGACGGCGGGGTAGTTGACGACCTGATGATCTACCGCTACTCACCGGAAAAATACCTTCTTGTAGTGAATGCCGCCAATACCGATAAGGATTTTGAGTGGATCAAGAATCAGGATAATAATGCCCCTGCAATTAAGAATGTGTCCGAAGAGTATGGACAGATTGCTTTACAGGGTCCGAAGGCAAATGCGTACTTGAAGGAACTGGTTGGGCCGGTGGTGGATGAAATAAAATTTTTCCGCTTTAAGGGCTCCATAAAAATCGGCGGTCATGAGTGTATCGTGAGTCGAACCGGATATACCGGAGAAGACGGTTTCGAGATTTACTGCGACAGCTCAGTTGCGGCGGATGTGTGGAACACCTTGATGGACGCCTTTTCAGAAAAGAGTGTGTTGCCCTGCGGACTGGGTGCCAGGGATACCCTTCGATTTGAGGCGAAACTGCCGCTGTACGGTCATGAACTCACCAAGGACATTAGCCCGTTGGAGGCTAATTTGTCGGTGTTTGTAAAGCTCGAAGGTGATGATTTCTGCGGAAAAGAGGCCCTGGTAAAACAGAAGGAAGAGGGAGTCCCTCGTTCATTACGGGGTTGTGAAATGTTAGATAGGGGAGTACCCCGGGAACACTACAAAGTTTTTTCTACCGAAGGCGATGAAATCGGATATGTTACCAGCGGTTCCAAATCGATCATGCTTGATAAATTTTGCGGCCTTGTGCTGATAAAAAGAGGCATAGGCTTAAAAATTGGTGCTGAAATAGAAATTGAAATGAATAAAAAGCGAAAGCGGGCAAAACTCGTAAAAACCCCCTTTTATAAGAGTACCTAATCCCAATGGACCTAATTTTAATAGACCTGCTCCCAATGAAGTGCCGGTCATCACTCAACCTGGTTAATAAGCAACCTGGATAATAAGCTTGTCACCATAGGATATTCTTATTAGAATAGAAACGTAACACTAAAAGGGGGATCGTCAAATGAGCGATTTATCAACAACTTTCATGGGGCTGATGTTAAAAAATCCCATCATAGTTTCCAGTTCACGTCTTACCTATGATATAGATCGTCTGAAGCAATGCGAGGCGGCCGGTGCAGGTGCTGTGGTATTGAAGTCTCTATTTGAAGAGCAGATAAACGTGGAATCGGACCGTATGGTTGGTGATCTGAATTTTGATGCCTATGCTGATGCATATGATTATTTTACGGAAACCAGCCGTGACTATTACCTCAATGAGTATCTTGATTTAGTTGAACAGGCGAAGAAAAATTTGTCCATTCCGGTAATTGCGAGTGTAAACTGCGTCTCCGATGGTAACTGGATTGAATACGCCGAGCGTTTTGAGAAAGTAGGCGCGGATGCCCTGGAACTGAATATATTCATTATCCCCGCTGATGAAGAGACCTCCGGTACTCTCATTGAGGATAAATATGTCGATATCTTAAAGAAAGTGAAAAAAAAGGTAAGTATTCCGGTGGCCCTAAAGCTCGGCAGCCAGTTCTCAGGGATGGCCAACATGATGCGCCGTTTTGGAGAGGAAGGGGCCGACGGACTGGTATTGTTCAATCGGTTTTATAAACCCGACATCGATATTGAAGACTTCAAGATAAAGTCCTCCTACGTATTTAGCGCCCCCGAAGAGATGGCTTTTACTTTACAATGGATGGCGATCCTTGCGGGGAAGGTAAAAGCCGACCTGGCTGCCACCACGGGTATTCATTCCAGTAAGGATGTAATTAAACAGGTTTTGGCCGGGGCCCATGCGGTTGAAATGTGTTCTATTTTTATGAAAAACGGTATTAACGTAATAGAAACGTATTTGAATGAAATAGAAGAGTGGATGCAGCGCAAGGGCTTTGAAAAACTATCCGACTTTCGAGGCAAAATGAGTCAGGAGTCGGTGGAACATCCGGAAGCCTACGAGCGGTCGCAATACATTAAAGCGCTGGTGGGGATCGAATAAGCTCACCGGAGCACGGTGACGGTCCTTGTCCGCCCTAGACTATTTCAGCCTGTTATAGCGCTGGGTGAGCAAATTCAACACCCCTTCAAGCCTCTCGCCGAGTTCAGGCCCCCGGGGGGTAGTTACATCATCCTCATTTTTGAATACAGCATAGGGAACGGGGATGCCCTTAATCTCGATGTACTCGGAAGCCTCCCCTCCGCGAAACTCCTCCCAGTCTATTTCTTTGTAGAGTGAAATAAGCTTTTCATCCGGCAGCCCGTGTTCCAGAATACTGTCGGGTTTGTCCGGATTGAAGCGCCGGCGGTTTTTCCGCAGGGACTCTTCGAAGCTCACCTCTACATAGAGGATGGCCGCTTTTTTTAGTATATCCTCATCTACGTGCCTAAAAGCTTCTTTGTAACCGCCGTGTTCCCTTCCACGGGAAAATTCAATAATAGCCGAGAAGGGCGCCCCGCTATCGGCGCGGTCCCGGAGGGCCTTACGGTAGTCCAGGCAGAGACGGCGTATGAGCAGGTTCCACAGGTGGGGAGAAGCAAAATTACCTTCGCCGTCGGTGTGAAGCCGAGGCTTACCCATCTCCTCCAACAGGGCATCCTCCTCAAACCAGGTCCACAACATGGGAAAATCGTCTAAGACCTGCAAGTCCGAGGCCAGCCGCATCCTCTGCGGGCGGGCCTTCGGATCCATCTGCTGCAGATAATCGATTATCTCACTCTTGCCCGCCGCGGGGCGGGCAAGGAGGAAAAGAACTTCGATGTTTTTTACACTCTTTTCTTTGTTCATAGTATTCATCTTTTACACAAAGCGCTGCCGGATTTCGGCACTCACATAGTCGAGGATTGAGACGGTAAGGGCAATAAACCATACCGCTATTCCGGCGGATTTGTACTCAAGCAGGCGGATGTACTGTACCAGTAAAAATCCGATACCACCGCCGCCGACCATACCGATAACCGTCGACATTCGCACGTTGATGTCCCATCTATAGATGGTAAAGGAGACAAAGGGCGGAATCATCTGGGGCACCACCGCATACATGATGGTCTGAATCTTGTTGGCCCCGGTTGCCTGAATAGCCTCGATTGGGCCGGGGTTGATGCCTTCAATGGCTTCAGAGTAGAGCTTCCCTAGGGCGGCGATTGAGTGGATTGTCAGAGCTACAATGCCTGCAAAGGGCCCCAAGCCTACCCATACAACTGCAATCAGCGCCCAGATGAGCGGTTCGATTGCCCGTACAATATTCAGAATAGTACGGGTTATGTAGTAGATTGTCAGGGTAATCCACGAGGTGGACATGAGATTACGGGCCGCCAGGAAACTGACCGGTACCGAGAACAGAATACCGAAGAGAGTGGCCATCATTCCCATGAAGATGGTTTCGATGATCAGCTCAATAGTCAGCACCAGGGGTTGGCTCGGAAGGGGTGGGCCGACTTCGCTTACTTGCCGGGCCATCACTTCATGTATCTGCTGTCCCTTTGCGCTGGGTGGTATCAGACGGTAGGGCATGATCATCTGTTTCTCAAAGGAGCCCTCTTCGTCGGTCATAACGCTGACATACTCACCCTGATAGCGGGGACGGAACTCATTGCCGATGGAATCCGACCACCAGATTTGCGTGCGGGTATTTGGTTCGAAGTTTTCACCGTACACCGTTATTTTTGTGCCGGGGATCACTTCGTTATCCTCATCGAGTTTGGACAGGCTTCCTTTGCGTGGGGTGACCCACAGGTAGGGCTCTCCTTCGGTTTGTTCAGGTTTGGGCGGGGCCGCACCCTCCGAATCGACCAAGACCTCTGCTCCGGCTTCGACAGTATCAGTCTCATGGGTAACCGCCGCTTCCCAGGGCCATAAGATTTTAGAAAGAGGGACCCACGCTTCATTTGCATCGCTGGTCAGTTTGACCAGGTCAATTTCACTGATTTGCCATCCGATGGTAAAAAAAACAATTAAAATTAAAGCAAAGATTGAATTGCCGAACTGCTTATTCGGATTGGTTTGTTTTGCCGCATCAATTACTACCCAGAGCCAGATGCCGGCGGTTGCCAGCAGTCCAAAACCCACAAAAAAGGGTGCCCTGTCTAGAGATTTTACCAGAGTAGGCCAGAAACCGTCGGCAAGCCTCCCCAATACCGTAATTCGCCATATCAGTAAACCGGCTATACTCACTAAAGCTCCCAGCATCAGCAAACCCCGTTGGACCCTGCGCGCCAATATTTGGCCAAGGCCGGGTAAAATAAGTGAAAGAAGTGCAGCGGTGGGAGCTTTTACAAATGAGCGCTTTTTCTCTTGTTTTATTATCTGTGACATAGCTACTCCTCTCCTCGTTCGAACTCGCCGGCATTTACCCTCACGGCTTCTTCGCCGTAAATTTCCTTGAACTGCTCGTCGGTCATTTTTCGGATATCCTTACGGTCGCCTCGGTAGACCACCTCTCCGTCCCTCAGGCCGATTACCTTCGTAGCGTATCGCTGCACCAGGTCAAGGTAGTGAAGGCTGCAAATTACCGAGATGTGGGACTCATGATTCAGCTCCTCCAGATATCCGAGGATGGTGTGGGCCAAAACCGGGTCGAGACTGGCCACCGGTTCGTCGGCCAACATCATGCTGGGATTCTGCATCAAGGCCCGGGCAATGCCGACCCGCTGGCGCTGTCCTCCGGACAGTTCGTCGGCCCGCTTGTGGGCTTGATCGGTGATTCCTACCTTTTCCAGGGCCGCCATGGCTTCGCGTTTGGCCCCGGCGGGAAACTTATGCAGCAGACTGGCCCAGGGGCTGATATAGCCCAGTTTACCGGATAATACGTTGGTAAGCACACTGGACCGGTCAACCAGGTTGAAATGCTGAAAGATCATTCCGATTTTTCGGCGGATTAGGCGAAGTTCGTTGGATTCGGCGGCGGTGATATCCTGTCCGTCCATAAGAATTTGCCCCTCCGTTGGATCGATCAGCCGGTTGATGCAGCGCAGAAGGGTAGACTTACCCGAACCGCTGAGTCCGATAACTACGAGAAACTCACCATCTTCAACGCTAAAGCTTACATCTTTTAAGGCAAGGGTACCGTCGGGATAAATTTTGGTGAGGTTTTTCACTTCAAGCATATTTCCCCCATTTTTACTGTAGACAACAAGAGGGGGATACTCTATCCCCCTCTGTGTGCATTTCTATGTGCAGTTCGACAAGCTTATTCTATAAGCTCCTGAACACTCATACCCGCCGCCTGCAGTACCTGACGGAAGGGATCGTAGAACTCGTCGCCGTGTTTTTCAAGATCGTTCCACTGATAAGCCGTATTCAGCGCCTCTTTCCCCTCTTCAGTTGCAACAATTTTCAGCAGCGCGTCAACAATGGTTGAGCGCATTTCCTCGGAAATTGAGGGATGAAACTGTACGCCGTCGTTGGGAATATCGGTGGTAACACCAATCACAACTACCTCTTCCATTACATCAGGGTAGTCTTCTTCAATACGGGTACGGGCATCTACGTAGGTGGCGCCCACGTCGGCATCTCCGTTGTACACCGCTGAAACAACTGTATCGTGGCTGCCTGCATCAACAATGTTGGCCAGATCAGTTTCGGGATTGATCCCTTCAGCCTTCATTTGGATCATGGGGATAATCCAGCTGCTGGTCGAAAGCGGATCGGCCCGGGCGAAGGTTTTACCCTCGAAATCGGCGACTTCGCTGATGCCGCTGTCCCTGCGGGTAATGAATTGGCCGTTGTAGGTGGGGCTTCCGTAACGGACTGCAACCAGCTCCGCCTCAGCTACGCCGCGGTCGGCGGCCATAATGTACGAGAAGGTGGCCAGTGATGCCATATGGGCCTTGGGGGGGTCACTGGACAACGCTTCAACTACACCGACATATTCGGTGGCAACATTGGTTTTGAAATAGTAACCGGTCTCCTCATGCAGCATATCCGCAACCTCTTCGGCTCCGGCGGCAACCCGTTCCATTTCGCCTGAGGGAACGAACGACCAGATAATCGGATTGTCCTCTGTCCCCAGGGCCTGTTCCTTTTGTCCGCCTGCAAAGGCAACGGATGTAATTAACAGGGTGATCAATACAAGAAAAAGAGCTCTTTTTCTATCCATTTTTTTGTCCTCCTTTGAGATTTTGCTATAGAACTAGCCTAAACAGTATATCGCGTGAAATATGAGTAGACAATAAGGAATTGATATAATTTTTCTCAAAATCCGGGCCGCCTTTACTTTGAGGGGTATAATGGGTTATTCTTGAAGTTCAAGGTGGTGGTATGACAACTGAAGAGAACTATGACGATATACGCCCGTATCGTGACGATGAAGTACCGCAGGTACTGCAGCGCCTGAAAAACAGCCGGTGGCTCATGTCGGGCCTCAGAACGGTATTTTTACCGAAAACTCCGCGTATATTTGCTCCGCTGGTAGACAAAATCCTCAAAACATATCTGGGTTTGAAACTGGGCAATATTCAGAAAGTTGATGCGTTTCAAAGAAAGATAATTGTTGATACTCTTCTGCACCCGATTGTAAAAAAGACCAGCAGCGGTCTCAGCTACAGCGGAATAGAAAACCTCGATCCGAAACAAAATTATCTGTTTTTGTCGAACCACCGGGATATTATCCTTGATCCGGCCCTTCTGGATTATATCCTCACAAAAAACGGCTTTGATATGGCCCAGGTTGCTTTCGGCGACAATTTGCTAATCAATGATGTAATATCCGACCTTATCAGGATTAATCGTGGGGTTATTGTGAAGCGTAACCTGCCTCCCCGGGACCAGTATGCCGCCAGCATGAAACTTTCAAACTACATTCGAAAAACCCTGGAGGAGGGGGAATCCATCTGGATCGCCCAGTCGGCGGGCCGTTCAAAAGACGGGATGGATATTACCAATCCGGCAATTATGAAGATGCTGTACTTTGCCTTTAAAAGGGACAAACTCAATTTTCGCGAGTTTTTGAAGCGCACTAAAATTGTACCGATTGCCATATCCTATCAGTATGACCCCTGCGATCGCATGAAGGCCTGGGAAATACATCGTAAGCGCACCCGGGGGGAACATAAAAAGCGCAAATATGAAGACCTTGTGAGCATAATGGCCGGAATTAAGGGCTTCAAGGGCAAGGTCCATTACCATTTTAATGCGCCGATGGAGCCGGAATATAAGGATGAGAAAGAGCTTGTGGCGGCAATTGACGAGCGAATTCAGCACGGCTATAAGCTTTGGTCCACCAATTTTATAGCTTATGATGTTATTCATGACACTAATCTCTTTGAGCAAACCTACTCGGAGTTTGAAAAACAGCGGTTTTTCCTGCGATTTCATCGCCTTTCAAAGCAGGTCAGGACAATTCTGCTGGAAGCGTATGCGAATCCGGTAGCCAATAAAATGATGCACGGAAAAAAAATCCAAACTGTATAAGCCGGTAGAAGCTATGGGGTCACATAAAAAACCTGCAATAAAAAAAATCGCAATAAAAGAAAACTCATCTGCTCCAGGCCTTACATCCGGCGCGGGCAATCTTGATCGTGAGGGAGGGTCCGGGCTTTTTTTCTCGGCTGCTGTGCTGCTGCTCATCTTGTTGATAGGAGGGTGCAGCGGGGCCCCCCCTGAGGTTTCACAGCTTTTCTGGCAGCTCAATGTGGTGGAGAACCTTGAGAGTTCAGAGCAATATGAAGAGCTGACTCTTTTTGTTCACCTAGATGATCCGGACGGAATATCCGATATAGAAGAGATGAAAGTACTGCACGCCACACAAGAGCTGCTGTGGAAATTTACCCCCTCCTCGTGGCGGAAGGTCGAGCGGGACGGTGAAACATGGTTCGGCTCAAACGGCGTACGAAGCGGATATTCTAAGCTTGTTCCACGGGGAGAATACAGGGTTAGGGTCAGCGATAAGGCCGGGGAATCGGTGGAGACCTCTTTTGTGATAAGCCCTGAGATAATCGGCTTGCAGCGTGGCGCTATTAAAAGCAGCAGCTTTCCACATCTCACTGTCACCCAAGATCAGATAGAATTGAGTTCCAACTCTCCTGAATTGTTGGTTTCACTGTATGGGGAAGAGCAGAATTTTATGAAAAGTGAAATTCTCACCTTTGAGGAAGAACAAACGCCAATTAAAAAACCGCGGAACAACTGGAAGGGAGCGCGGTATGTATGGGTCCAGGAGTACCACCCTTCCGACGGTTACGGTTTAGTACGCGGGCCCTATTCTCTGAACTCCTCCGACTAAAATTTATCCAGATACTCATAAGAGCTTTCACAAAAGCCCTGAGTTATAAAGTATGGCAGGGCCCGTGTACGCTTCACAAGCACTCTTCACTCATTCTTTTTCTTGAACAAGGAGGTGCAAAGGTCCTTAAACTGGTCCCACAGACTTTTCCCGTATTTTTCAGAATAATCAAGGGCCGCAATTTTCAAAGAAAAATTATTGCCGTATTTGTTCTTCAACCCGTCCCAATGCTTAATAATCCACATGTACAAATCCGACATAGTTCGGCCCGGAAATCGGGAGATAATATTTTCTTGTTCGATTATTCGCACGATCGGTTTATATAGATTGTTGTACCACGAGGAGGCGGCATCAAGGAAGGATATCTCCTCCTCTCGGCCCTGGTTCAGAAAATATTTATGTCCCTGGATGTGGCGCAGCATCTCTACGTAACGACCGGGCTCGGAAAACACGATCTCCTCGGGTGGGATTATAGTGCCCAGTTGGGTGTCGCCGAAGACCTTTTCTTTTTCATATCCAACAACGGCGTTTTTCAGGTCGCTCACCGTCATTCCCGGTTGCAGGTCCAACTGTGAGTCAAGTTCAATAACCTCGGCGTCGATTGCTTCAGTGCCCTGCATTCGGGCAACGGAGACGCGATGGTTTCCGTCACGTACAAAATAGACACCGCCGATTTCATACAGCTTAATAGCAGGCAAAATTACATCCGAAAGATGGGCCCGGTCGACACTCTCCCATCGGCCACGTATAAAATCCCGCTTCGGCAGAAAGGCGCTTGTAAAATCATTGTAACGGCCTTCGCTCCCGACAATTTTATCAATCGGAACAATCTGCATTCCCTTATAGACCTCAGTTTTAGGTTTTAATAAGTTACGCACATCTTCAAGGGAGAGAAGACGTTGGCGTTCGGGAGTGAGGGTGTTGAGCAGCTGGCTGATTGTGGCCTTTGATCGGGCCTTGTTAAAATCATCCCGGGCCTGATTGTGAACATGAAATGAATTCTGCTGCATCCTTATGGTACCTCTATTTCTACAATAGTATGTTCATACGCGTTAACTATTTTAGTTTCTTCATACACACTTTCCCGCACCTCGTTTAAGTCATACAAATGAACATGGCCGTGGATAAGGAATTGTGGTTTGAAGTGCCGCATGAACCACAAAAAACTTTTAAACCCCCGGTGACACATATCCTCACGATCGTGAATTCCCCGGGGAGGGGCATGGGTGAGTAGAATATCTACCCAACGCCCATAAAAAATACGGTAAAAGAGCATTGTAGGCAACAGTTTCAGTATATTAAAAAACATCTGCCTCTCGTTAAACTGATTCATCCCCTTATTGTAACGCATACTTCCACCCAAACCGGCAATGATTATTCCTTCTTTCCGTATGACCCTGCCGCCAATGTAGGTTGAACCGTAGGTCCGTTCGAGAAACTCATCTTTCATGACGTTTCTTAGATTATCCTCGCGGTATTCCTTTCTGTAATGACCGATTCTCTTTAAATTGTGATTACCGAATACGAATAAAAGGGGTTTGTTCATTGTGCTGACAATAAACCCGTAGTAGGGAAGGTCTAAATCTCCCGCACTCAAAACAAGATCAACCTCTGAAAAACGCTCTTTCAGCTGATTGGAATAAATAAGCGGATCAATATGGTCGGATATACAGAGAAGTTTTAATTTAGACACACCTGCTCCCTTAAGTCCGGATTCCTTTGTTCCAGCTCTCTATGCCTCGGCTCTCTATTGAGAAACCCGTTATAAAGAGACATTTTGTCTATACCCGCTTAGAGCTCATCCAAGTTGACATTTTTCAGATGCTCCTGTAAATTTTCCTTTCCAATCAAATCAACAGGTCTACTCTCGGCATAATCAATGGCCTTGCGGGAAAAATTCGAAGAATTAATTATTACACCACGACTTACATTGAGTTTTCTCATTTTCTCATGTACCGCCCGTACAGTGGACTCTCCCAGCGATTCGGGCACCCTTAAAAACCACATCAACTTTGGGAGTTTTTTCGCATTACGCCAGCGGGTATCACTGTCTACCGCAATAATTTGACAGCCGTTTTGAATCTCACTGGTATCTCGAATCGTCAAACCCATAGGGCCGGTGGTTACCGCCTTGCAAATTTCCAGAAATTCATTGGGACCGGCGGTAAGGTAGTCCTTCATATGGTCGTCAGTCCTCAGTTCCTGATATTGGCTTAACTTTTCGGCAACATCTTTAAAAGAGGGCTTTCGCTTATAGATTTTTTCCCACTGTTCAATAGCGTTATCAAAACGACGCTCCTTCTCGTAACAAAGCGACAGAAAATAACGCGCATAGAGGGATTCCTTTGAAGCCGGGTCCTCGGACAACTTAATCGCCCTTTCCAGTTCGGTTGCCGCCTTATCAAAATTGTTCATATTCATATAGCAGCTGCCGCGTTCAATAAGTGCCCGGATCTTCAGTGATTGGTCCCGCTGGGCCTTCTCGAAGGACAGCAGGGCCGCCACATAATCGTGGCCCTCCTTCTGCAGCTTTCCAAGATAAAAATGGGCCTTGTAGTTTGATGAATCGTGTTTAATAGCCGCTTCGAACTCCGACTTTGCCTCCAGCGGCTTCTTACTGCGGTACAAAATGAACCCCAGCCGCTGATGCGCCTCCGCCAGTCGGCCGTTCAGGCTGATGGCCTTACGGTAGAAATTGATGGCCTTCCCCGACTTATTCCGCGCCTCAAACAGCTCGCCGGCTTTCAAATAGTGTTCGGCACTATTCGGCTGGAGTTTGATCAGCAGCAAATATTCCTTAAGGGCTTCCTCCGGCTGGTTAAACCGTTCGTACAAGGTAGCAATCTTTTGTCGGAACTCATCTTCCTTCGTATACCCATCAAAAATACCTATCTGGTTTACAGACTTTAGTTCCATCAACGCAAGTTCCGGCTTGTTCTGTTCCATATAGGCCTGCCCCAGCAGGTAGTGGGCATCCACATTCCTCGGATTTTTGGCTAAAATCTGTTTCGCACCCCTTGTAACCGCGGTCGCTTTTCCATTGTTCAACTGCTTAAAAAGGGTTTCCACCTGCTTGGGTGCGATGATAGACTTCACCAGGAAAAAGGTAATAATACCTAGTGTAATGCCGAGGAATATAATAAGTGCTATAATTAATGGCATATACTTCTCCTTAGAGAAGATTAATGAGAAAATACCGCTATGTCAAACCTTACAGATAGGAAGTACAGAATATGAAGCAGGTCAAAGTGCTTTTTATTATTTTTTATATAACGATGCTCTTCCCGTTGGGTGCCGCCTTGGTTTCAGCAGCAGAGGGGGAGCCGGTAGGTGCTGAAAACCCCCAAACCGGGAGTGTGAAAGAGCAGGGCATCGACTTATTTATGAACAACAAGCCCGAGGAGGCTGCAGCGCTTTTGCAGACGGCCCTGCGCCAAGAACCGGAGAACGGAAGGCTCTATTTGTACCTGGCGGTCTGTTATGAGCAGATGGGGGATTTTCACGCCGCCCAGCAGATCTACCGGGACGGTTTACCCAATGCGGGGAGCGATAAAGCGACCTTTTATTATAATATGGGTGTCAACTATCAGCGTCTTGAGGAGTACGGACGGGCGGAGGACATGTACAAAAAGGCCCTTGAGTTGAATAATGAACTCGCGGGGGCCTATCTTAACAGAGCCAATGTAAATGTCCGGCAGGGAGAGTTTAGCGATGCGGTGGCCGACTACCGGGTATACCTCTCACTTCGTCCTAACAGCAGTCAGAAAGAGAGCATCCGGCAGATGATTGCCCTGTTAAATAAAAAGGTAGTCGAAGCCGAGCGTAAGCGGCTGGAAGAAGAGCGGAAACGAAGGGAAGAAGAGCAGCGTAGGCAGGCCTTACTGGACCAGGTCCTCAGTTCCCTCGAAGAATCCGGGGAAGAGACAAAAAATCTGTCCGCCGGTACCGGCGAGGTGAAAGAGTATGACCAGGAGTTTGATATTGTTGATTAAGATAAGGGAGGGGAGATAGATGGATAGAAAATGGCTCTACGCGGTAGGCGGTCTCCTGTTGATCGCCCTAGTAGGCGGTGGAATATTTTTCTTTGGCGGGGGTGAACCCGAGGAGGAGCCCGGCTTAAGCGAAGCTGAGCGGGTACGCCAAAACACCCTCAAATTAGCAGAGGATTATTATGAAAACGGGGAGTATCAACGGGCGCTGGATCTGGTGGATTCTCTATTGATAAAAAATGCGGAGGATAAAGCGGCCCGAACTCTTCGTGACCAAATTATAAAAACTCGAAGGGAGGAGGGGGAACAACAGGCTATGACCGCCGAAGAAAAGCGGCGCGCCGAGGAAGAAAAACAGAAAGAGCTTGTTGACACACTCTCCGAGTTGGGCTCATCGCTAAAGGACGGGCAAGGGCAGAGCCAGGAACAAAGCGAGGCGCAGAGCGAAGAATCAAAGCGCCTGCAGGAGGAGCTGGACCGCAAGCGTCAGGAGGAGATCGCCCGTCTGGAACAGCAGAAGCGCGAAGCGGAGGAGCGGCGTGCCCAACAGGAGGCCGAGCGGGCAGCTATGGAGCAGGCCGAACGGGAGAAACAGGACCGCATACAAAAGCTGATAAAGCAGGGCCTTGAAGAAATGGAAGAAGAGCAGTATATCCAGGCACGCGGTCATTTTGATGAAGCCCTTTCTCTGGACCCGAATACCGCCGAAGCGGTTGCCCAAAAGGGGGAGTCCTTCTTTCGGGAAGACGAAACCAGCAGGAACAATATAAGCAAGGCAATTCAGTATGCGAACGAGGCGATTAACCTTGATCCCAACCTCTGGGTGCCCCACAATACGCTGGGGAAGGTATATTCCTCACAGAGGCAGTGGGAGAATGCTATAGACTCATATAAAAGGGCGGCCCGTTTGAATCCGGAAAATGCGGATATTCTGTATGAACTCGGGAAGGCCCAGTATCGGATGGGCAGGTTTGACGAGGCCCGACAGTCCTTCGAGGCGGCAATACACAACAACAATCAGTTTGTAAAGGCATACCTGAATCTCGGGTTTACCTATCGGCAGCTCGGCAGCAGTAAATCCGCCCTCGGCGCCTTTAGGAGTGCAGTTCGCATCGATCCTACCAACGACCTTGCCCTCTTTCAGATTTCCGAACTGCAGAAGGCCCGAGAAAACTATTCCGAGGCTATAGAGGCCCTTGAGGAAGCCGTTCAGCTTGCCCCAAAGAACGCCCCCTATTGGCGGAACCTTGGAAATCTTCACTACCGGCAGAATAACTACGAAAAGTCCTCAAAGGCGTATCAGCAGGCCCTGGAAATTGATCCGGATAATGCAGCCACCAACTATAATCTGGCAAAGGTATTGCTGGACCAGGGACAGGAGTCGGAAGCCCTCAACTATGCGGTAAAGGCGGTGCAGCTCGATTCCGATTCGGCGGATAATCTCTATATTCTGGGAAAAGCAAGTGAGGAAAACGGAAATTATGAATCGGCGATCCAGGCGTATCAGCGTTCTCTCAAGGTAGATTCAAGGTATCTCTCATCTCTGGTGAATTTGGGTAAGATTTATGATGAGCAGGGAAAATATGACCTGGCTCTGAAGTTTTTATTGAGGGCCTATGAGGTGGACCCGGATTCAATGACGGTGAACAACAATCTTGGTAACGCCTATCTGCATGCCGAGCTGTACAACGACAGTATTGAGCACTACAGTAAGGCCATAAACAAAAAACCCGACGCCACATTGATGCGGTATCATTTGGCTATCGCCTATATCGAGACTCAGCAGCGTGAAAAAGCGATGAACTCCCTAAGCGAACTAATTAAAATCGATCCTAATTATTGGGATGCCTACTATAAACTGGGTGAGCTCATGTTTGCCGACGGCCGGCCCGATCAGGCTCGGCAGATTCTGGAGCGCTTACTTGATAAGAACCCCGACTACGAACG
>Ga0102934_1000050_pt1 | contig 58535 bp, 51 predicted proteins | sample SalPonR2_A_D1_MG_FD_78175 | JGI IMG/M metagenome (GOLD analysis project Ga0102934, IMG submission 78175) | Salt pond soil microbial communities from South San Francisco under conditions of wetland restoration - Salt Pond MetaG R2_A_D1_MG | ecosystem: Environmental > Aquatic > Marine > Intertidal... | reverse complement strand
TATAATAGACGAGTTGATATTATAGTGCTGTCGGAGGGGCATTTATAGTTTGCAATAAACTGATTCTTTTGGTAGAATTTTACTGATACTACAGGAGCTGAGTATGGGAGACGAAGAGGTCTTTTCGGAAGAAGAAGTTGCCGGGGGGGCAGCAGCAGAAGAAGAAGCGGGGGGGAAGCGGCGTTTAATACCCGCGTTTGTACTAAAAATTCTCAAATGGGTAGCCCTCGGGTTGGCGGCGATTATCTTTATCGTAACGGTGGTGGTAATCACTGTAAGCCTCATGAATAAGGGTCCCCAAAGTGCAGCGTATCCCTCTGCTTCTGAAGAATATCAGGGATCAATGGAGATTCTTTCCTGGTACGATATACCGGAAATTCGGACCCGTACCGCAGACGAAAATCCAAATACGGTAATTGTTGATCCAAAGTTAGGGTATGAAAGTGAAAACAAGAAAGTTCAGTCAGAATTAATTGCACGGCGTGAACAAATCATCGATATGATGCGCCGGTATTTTTCCAGAAGGACTGCTTCTGAACTTACTCCGCAATACGAGGATGAAATAAAAGCGGAGCTGGAGGAACAAATCAACAGAATGATGACCAGCAAGGGTATTGAAGATATCGTGTTTCTGCAGTTCAACGTGGTAGAGTTTTAAAATGAGGGTGAGGATGAGAAGGGTATGAACGAGGTTCTTTCGCAGGATGAAATAGATCAACTACTCACAGCAATATCGACCGGTGAAATAGAGAGCGAATCCTCGGCCCCGGCTGCCCAGGATCAGCGTAAAATAAAAATCTATGATTTCAAACGGCCCGATAAGTTTTCAAAAGAGCAGATCCGTACCGTTTCTATCATGCATGAGACCTTTGCACGTCTTACTACTACCGCGTTGTCCGCACAGTTGCGCAGTATGGTGCATGTGCATGTGGCTTCGGTAGATCAGTTGACCTATGAAGAGTTCATCCGTTCGATACCAAATCCGACAACCCTTGGAATAATAAATATGGATCCCCTGAAGGGATCTGCGATTCTTGAAATAGATCCTGCGATTACCTTTTCCGTAATCGATCGCCTGTTTGGCGGCCAGGGAGAAGGGACCAAGGTAAACCGTGATCTCACCGATATCGAGCAATCGGTAATGGAGGGGATTATTGTACGAATCCTGGGTAATCTGCGGGAGGCCTGGAGCCAGGTAATCGATTTGAGACCCCGTTTAGGCCAGATCGAAACAAATCCTCAGTTTGCCCAGATTGTACCGCCCACCGAAATGGTTGTCTTGGTTACCCTGGAGACGAAGGTCGGAGAGGTCGAGGGGATGATGAACTTTTGTATTCCCTATTTGACAATTGAGCCGATTATTTCAAAACTTTCCGCCCAGTATATGTACTCCTCAGTGCGAAGCGGTGCTACTACTGAAAACCTCAATATTCTAAAGGATAGACTTTCGAATATTGAGGTTTCCGTGGTGGCGGAAGTCGGCAGTATGCAGCTTACAGTGCGGGATGTACTTTCTCTTCGACAAGGGGATGTAATACGCTTCCCCAATGTACAAACAAAGGATGCTATGACTATGAAAATCGGAAATAGAAAAAAATTCCTCTGTCGGCCTGGAATTGTAGCAAATAAAGTAGCGGTGCAGATAACCGAAAAACTGGAAGATATTACGAAGGACGAGTTTGAAGAGCTCGTTGCGGAAGAAGGAGAAGAGTAATGAGTGATGGTTCTCTCTCTCAAGATGAAATTGATGCATTATTACAGGGAAGCAGCATGGATCTTGGCGGCCAGGACTCTTCCTCCTCCGGCGGGGGTGGGGATGCCGGTTTGTCGGATCAGGAGAAACAGCAGTTCGCCCAGATATTAGGTCAGATAGTTCAGTCCCAGGGCTCGAATTTATCCGGTATGATCGGAGAAACGGTCACACTGCAGGCCCCTTCGATAGAAGTAGTTGCCGGTGAAAATGCCGGACAGGGTCTGCCGGAGAGTCTGGTTGAGGTAAAGATAGATTATTCGGAAGGTCTAAGCGGCTTTCATTCATATTTAATTCCGAATGATGCGGCCACTACTATAGCCGGTAAAATGATGGGGCAGGCGGATGTCGAGTTAAACGAGGCGGCATTGTCCGCACTAGAGGAGGCGGGGAATACCCTCGCAGGCTCCGCGGCAACAAGTATTGGTGATGTGATCGGTACAACTATTATGAACTCCCCGGGGAGTACAAATAGTGTCTCAAGCGGAGAAATCCAGGCCCCCGGAGGCCAGGCTGTAAAGGCAACTTATTCGCTTAAAATTGACGATGAAGCCGAGACCAGCCTGATCGAGTTTTTTGATCTCTCGGTAGTTAAATCGATTTTACAGGCGGCCTTAGGCGGAGGTCAGCAGCAAGCCCCGCAGAACCAACCCCAGCAGCAGATGGGGGGCGGTCAAATGCAGGGCGGTCAAATGCAGCAGCCCGCCATGGGAAACCAGCAGATGGGGGGCGGCCAAATGTGGGGCGGCGGCCAAGCACCCTTCGGCGGCCAGTCGGCTGCCGGTACCCAGGGAATGGGTGGAGGCGGTGCAAACGTACAGGCAGTTCAGTTTCCGAATCTGAACCCCCAATCGGCGGGATCAGAACAGGGAAATATCGGCCTGCTGATGGATGTATATATGGAGATGACGGTAGAACTGGGACGGACCCGTCGTCTTATCAAAGATATTTTAGGAATGGGCGAGGGTACCATCATTGAGCTGGATAAACTGGCCGGCGAACCTGTTGATATCCTTGTAAACCATAAACTCATTGCCCGGGGAGAGGTAGTGGTAATTGATGAAAACTTCGGAGTGCGGGTTACTGAAATCGTATCTCCGATGGACAGGGTTGAAGGTATGACGTAAACTTCAGCCTGTTTATATAACTTACATCAACGGCGAGCGATGTAGATAATTGGGAGGGGACGTGAAACACGTACTTATTATCATCGCCTTGGTCGGAGTATTGTTTCTAAGTGGGTTGCCTGTGTGGAGTCAAAGTAGCGCAGGTTCGGAAACAGATACATCGGCCCAGAGCGCCGCAGAAGGGCAGAGTGCAAAACAAAGCACCGACGCTGAAACTGCGGAAACGACAAATACCGGGACGCCACAACCGTCTGCGGTAAATGAAGAAGAACTTGCTATTCGCGACACTGAATCACCGCAAGTGGAGCTGGAGGAAGGTCTTACAACCTTCACCGTGTGGGACTTTTTGCGCATGGTGCTGGTATTGGGCGGCGTTATTGCCGCTATCTACGGGATATTCTTTTTGCTCAAGCGGGTAGGCAATCCCCGTACTCAACCGGATAGTCTCATCAACGTACTTTCAACTCAGAATTTACAGGGTAATCGGTCTCTACACTTGATAGAAGTGGGAAATGAAGTGTTCCTAGTCGGCTCGGCCGACGGAAGTGTTCAGCTGATTTCCCGAATAGAAGAGGGGGAAACCCTGGATGCCATCCACCTGTATCGGTCACAACTTAGTGCCGGAACAACTACTTTTCAAAACACTTTGAAGGGAATTTTTTCGAAGGGTGGAAATGTAGATACCCAAGGGAAGGGTGCCCAAGGGTTTGGCTCTCAAGGACAGAGTTCTCAAGGGAGCGGCATGACAAATGGGGTTGCCCCTTCCGCCGCAGCCGGCGACGTTGCAGGAAATTCCGGAAACTCCGGACCTCAAGACAGGGCGAGTGGCGGTATGGGTGAAAATACTCTTTTTCTGCAGCGTCAAAGAGAACGATTGAAGAATATGTGATGGTTTTTAGACTGGGGGGGGAATGAACAAGCGCATACTATTCTTAATAATTATCTTAGTGATACATATAGGTGCCGCAGCAACTGTGTTCGGGCAGGAGGCTGTGGCGGAAACCGATCAAGGGCTCAATATTCCTTTTATAGATATTACCGTTCAAGATCCGGAAAACAATCAGGAGGTTGCCCTGAGCTTGCAAATACTGCTCCTCCTGGCGGTAATCACCTTGTCTCCGTCGATACTCATCTTAATGACCAGCTTTCTGAGGATTGCGATTGTATTGGACTTTATAAGACGGGCACTTTCACTTCAGCAGGTACCTCCCACCCAAGTCATGATGGGAATAGCCCTGTTTTTAACACTTTTTGTCATGTGGCCGACCCTCGACACTGTGTATCAGGAAGGCTTCAGGCCCTTTGCGGAGGGAGAAATTGGGATTGAAGAGATGTATGATGAGGCGATTTCTCCAATGCGGATCTTCATGTATCGTCAGATGAACGATGATCACGAAATGATACAACTCTTTATGCGGATGCGCGGATTATCCAAACCGGCAAACTTTTCAGAGGTCCCTACTTATGTGTTGATTCCGGCGTATGTACTGCATGAACTGACGGTCGCTTTTAAAATCGGGATATTGTTATTTATTCCATTTATAGTGATCGACATGGTGGTAGCATCAACCCTGATGTCGATGGGTATGATTATGTTGCCGCCGATTATGATCTCGTTGCCCTTTAAAATAATACTTTTTGTACTGGTTGACGGCTGGGGCTTAATAACCCAGCAGCTCATTCAGAGTTTTAGCTGAGGGATATAAGCAATGAGAGACAGGAGGATGATATGAGTATAGGAATGGCGGCACATATTATGCAGAGCGGAGTATTACAGGTGTTGCTTATTGCCGCTCCCATGTTGATCATTGGAGTGGCGGTAGGTTTAGTAATCTCCATATTTCAGGCGACCACCAGTATTCAAGAGCAAACACTGACCTTTGTGCCGAAAATCGCCGCAATATTAGGAAGTGTTGCGTTTTTCGGACCGTGGATGCTGCAATCAATGCAGCAGTTTACAATTAAAATAATGATGCTGATTTCTCAAATGGGAGGATAAACCGGGGTGGATATAGACCTCATTGCCCAAAATACACAGCTTTTTCTCATCATTTTTACCCGCATTTTTGCGATGCTGAGTGTTGCTCCCCTATTTTCTTCACGGGCAATCCCCGGTGTAGCTCGGGTAGCTCTTGGGCTATTTACCGCATTGATGGTCTTTCCCTGGGTCTTGGATGCCGGGTACCCGATGCCGGGGACGGGGGTGCAGTATATGTTTCTCTTAATCGGGGAGGCACTAATAGGAATCAGTATCGGCTTTATTCTGACCGTAATTTTTGCCGCTTTTCTGGTTGCGGGGCAGTACTTTTCTTTTCAGATGGGCTTTGGAGCGTCCCAGGTATACGATCCGATGGCCCAGGTGCAGATACCCCTCATGGGACAGTTTCTGAATATTATCGCTATGTTTGTTTTTATTATTACCGGTGGTTTTCAAAAGCTGTTCCTGGTAGGCGTGCTGCGCTCGTTTCAGGTAATGCGGGCTGTCGACATTATTACAAGTCGCCATAGTTTGCTCAATTTAATTCTCGGAAGCCTTTCTGAACTTTTCCGGCAGGCCCTTATTATCTCCTTTCCTATATTGGGTACCCTGTTGTTAGTGTCCGTTTCAATGGGCTTGCTTGCCAAGGCGGCCCCCCAGATGAATCTGCTCATGCTCGGTTTCCCGATAAAAATTGGAATCGCCTTTATCATGATCATGGTGACCATGCCCTTTCTTATGGAGGCCTTTTCCAGGGTCATCGATGCAAGTTTGTTAGAGATAATGCGCTACCTTGCTGATGTGGAGCGGGGGGGGACGCTATGAACAGGTGGACTTTTTTTGAGGAATCCTCTTTTGAGGAGTACTATCGCTCGCTCACAGTTTCCCAGCCTTCCGCATATACTATACACCTCCAGTGGTTTGCCGCTGAAGATGAGGGCCGTACAGAAGAACCTACCGAACATAAAATCAGAAAGGCCAGGGAAGACGGTAAGGTGGCTAAGAGTTCGGAGTTCACCTCTGCGCTGGTGCTGCTGTTTCCCATCATCGGGATTGGATTGATGGCACCGCGAATGCTGGCCACCATGGAGGAGATGCTGGCCTACTTTTTGAAGCTTTCCACTGAGCTTGATGTTGCACGGGAAGCACAAATTGTGCCGGCCTTTTTCAATTATTTTATCCGTTTATTTGCACCGCCGGCCCTCATCGCATTCGCTGCGGCCCTGCTGGCAAACCTCCTGCAGGTGGGCTTCTTGTTCAGTACAAAACCAATTACTCCGGATTTTAGTAAAATAGCTCCTAATTTCTCCCGCTTTCTGCAGAAGGCCTTTTTTTCCGGAGAGGCGCTCTTTAATTTTTCTAAGTCGATATTTAAGGTAATTATCATAGGAATTATCGCCTACATAAATATTCGAATGGAAATGGATATGATAATTCAGTTTATCAATGCCCCCTACAAATACTCCTTTGTAAATTTGTCGGCAATAGCCTTTAGGATTTTGATAGAAGCAGCCCTGGCGATGCTGCTTCTATCGCTGCCGGATTACATTTTTCAGAGAAAGCAGCATCGAGACTCATTGAAGATGACGAAACAGGAAGTAAAGGAAGAGCGAAAAACTATGGAGGGGGACCCCCTGATCCAAAGCAGACTGCGGGAGCGGATGCGGGATATGTTGAATCAGAATATGATGCAGAATGTACCGGAAGCCGACGTGGTTGTTACCAACCCGACCCACTTTGCCGTTGGATTGGAGTGGAAGCAGGAAAAAATGAATGCGCCGATGGTTATCGCGAAGGGGCAGGACCATATTGCTCAGCGCATTAAAGAGATAGCCCGAGAAAACGAGGTGCCGGTTATTGAAAATAAGCCTTTGGCCCGTGCGCTTTTCAGCGAAGTGGAGATTGGTGATGAAATTCCGGAGCAATACTACGAAGTTATGGCGATTGTACTCTCCGAGGTGTACCGAATGAAAGATCAGGAAAGGGTATCATAAATGAAATACAGTACGATTAATCAAGGAGTCAATTATGGCTGATCTTTCCGGCACATTGCGGGGATCTCTGCTCAACGGGCGAAGCGACATAATGGTAGCAGTTGGTGTGATTGCGGTAATTGCCATGATGATTATTCCTTTACCGGCTTTTATGCTGGATTTGCTTATGGCCTCCAACCTGGTTTTTAGCCTTTTGGTTATCTTGATAGTGCTGTATACAAAACGTGCATTGGAGTTTTCGGTATTCCCGACGCTGCTGTTGATATCTACGGTATTCGGGCTGGCCTTGAACGTGAGCTCAACCCGACTGATTCTCTCTCAGGGAAGTGATTTTGAAGGTAAAATTGTACGGGCCTTTGCTACTTTTGTAGTAGGTACTTCGGGTACCGAAGGCCTGGTAATCGGTTTTATTATATTTATCATTTTGATATCGGTGCAGTTTATTGTAATTACCAAGGGTGCCACAAGAGTAGCTGAGGTAGCCGCTCGGTTTACCCTCGATGCTTTGCCCGGTAAGCAGATGGCCATCGAAGCTGCCTATAACTCCGGTTCTTTAACTGAAGAAGAAGCAACGCGACAGAAAAATGATCTCCAGAAGGAGGTTGATTTTTACGGAGCTATGGATGGTGCCTCAAAGTTTGTATCGGGAAATGTAAAGGTCGGTATTTTAATTACGGCTATCAATATCATCGGCGGCTTGATTGTCGGTACTACGATTCATGGAGAAACTCTAGGTTTGGCCGCAAATACCTATGTATCATTGACCGTTGGTGACGGTCTGGTTACCCAGTTTCCGGCCCTCTTTATCTCTACCGCCACCGGTTTGATTGTCACACGAGCAATATCCGACGGGACCTTCGGCTCCGATGTATCCCAGCAGTTCAGCCGTCATTCCCGGGTATACTGGATCGCCTCGATCTTCCTGCTCTTTCTTGCCTTGCTTCCCGGGTTTCCCACGCTGGTGCTTATTCCGCTTTCATTGTTAATAGGGTTCCTGGCGTACAGGCTCACCCGTAAGCAGATGGTGGAAGATAGAACGGCACGGGAGAGTGAAGAGGCCGCCCCTCAGGAGGAGGAACCCCAGGATGTATCTCCGGTAGTGCCCCTTGACCCCCTTTCCCTCGAACTCGGGTACGGGCTTATTCCCTTGGTGGATAAAGACCAGGGGGCGGAACTTCTCGATCGAATTACCCGAATACGTCGAGAGTCGGCATTGGAATTAGGTTTGGTGGTTCCCAGGATCAGAATAATTGATAATATGCGCCTGGAACCCAGCGAGTACAGCGTAAAGATAAAGGGTGTTGAGGTAGGAAGGGGGAAGCTGAAAACCGGATTCTATTTAGCTATAAATCCTGGTGATGTAAGCGAAGAAATTGAAGGTGAGGCTACTACCGATCCTGCCTTTGGGCTACCGGCCCTGTGGATTGACGAGGGGCACCGGGAAGTTGCCGAACGGGCAGGCTATACGGTGGTAGACAGTCCCTCGATTATAGCTACCCATTTGACGGAAATTATCAAACGCCACGCCCATGAAATGCTCGGACGCCAGGAAGTCAAATCCATTCTCGATACATTGCGTGAAAATTACCCGGCGGTTGTAGATGATGTAAACAAATCTCTTTCCCTCGGAGAAATACAGAAAGTGTTACAAAGCTTATTGCAGGAACGGGTCTCAATCCGTAATATGGTGCCGATACTCGAGACTTTGGCAGATTATGCTCCGGTGTCCAACAGCGTACCCTTTTTAGTAGAGAAGGCCCGGCAGGCTCTGGGTAGACAGATCTGTTTGCAATATGCCGACGAGGAAAGGGTCCTGAGGGTTCTCACTATCCACCCGTCCCTTGAGCAGGAGATTATAGACTCCCGGGTTGATACGGCAAAGGGACCTGTAGCCTCCCTTGAACCGGAAAAACACCGTGCATGGATCACCTCAGCTACAAACGCTGTGCACCAAATTCAGCAACTAGGCTATATGCCGGTACTGCTCTGTTCAGAGGCGGCCCGTAAACTGGTACGACAAAGCCTTGAGCGGGATATTCCGGATGTTGCGGTTTTGTCTGTGCCTGAAGTAGTATCGGATATCACAACCGAAGGCTTGGGAGAAATTGTACTGGATAGGCAGGTACAACAGTCATGAAAAGGATAGAATATGCAGTATTTTACTGAACAAGCACCAACCCATCAGGAAGTGTTGGAAAAAATTCGCCAAAAGTATGGAGATCGAGCAAAAATCCTTACTCATAGAACAGTACGTCTTGGCGGGTTTTTAGGTATGTTTTCCAAGGAAGGAGTAGAGATGACCGGTTATATTGCCCAGGAAACACCTTCCAAGCAGAAAGCCCGGGTACAGGAGGAGAAGCAAAAAATCCTCGATAGCGTCCGCGGGGACAAAACCCTGCAAAAAGTACTTGAAGAAGTCCAGTCACTAAAACAACAGTTTGAAACCTACACCCCTCCAAAGGAACAGGAGGAGCATCCCGTCTTTTCTCAGATCACTGAAGTTCTGTCGGCAAACGAATTCTCCTTTCATTTTATTCAAAGTCTGCTGGATCGTGCGCGGCAGGAACTCAGCTATGAACAGTTAAACGACTCGGAATTTGTCTTGTCCCAGCTTCTGGAGTGGATTGGAGAAAATATTCCGATAAGCGACTCCTCCCGGGAAGCGAAACCCCGCATACTCATCCTTATCGGGCCCACAGGGGTGGGAAAAACAACCACAATTGCCAAATTGGCCGCTATTCATAGCCTTGGGAGCAAGGGGGAGCGCTCAAAGGACGTGCGGATCATTACTATAGATAACTACCGGATAGGTGCGAAACAACAGATTAGCACCTATGCGGAAATACTACAGGTCCCTTTTACCAGTGTGGAGTCCTTCCAGGACTTACAAAATCAGATCGTTCTGGATCAGGAGGCCGATTTGGTACTGATTGATACTATTGGGAAGAGTCCCAAGGACTACATGAACCTGGCTAAAATGCGAGAAATATTAGACGGATGTGGTGGTAAGGCTGAAATTCATTTAGCTGTAAGTGCAACTACAAAAGTTTCAGATTTGAAAGAAATCATGCAGCAATTTGAGCCCTTCAACTATGAGGCAATCGTACTTACAAAATTGGATGAAACCATGCGAATAGGGAATCTCATCAGTGTTTTAAACGAAAGGGGAAAGAAGCTCTCCTACGTTACTGATGGGCAGAGAGTTCCGGAGGATATACAGCGGGCTACACGGATTCGGATCCTGAAGACATTAGAGGGGTTTCCCGTGCATCTAGGGCGACTGAAGAAGAAGTTTGGTGAAATGGACCACTCGGAAGAGGGGCATAATAGGGATGGAAACGATGCTGTTACGCCGGCGGAGCAGGAGCAGCTGTATAGTGTAGGGAAGGGAATGACAAAAACAAAGTGGGGTGAAAAATGACGGATCAGGCTGAACAGCTGCGTGAACTTATGAAAAACCGCAATTCGGGTGACGGCAGCTCCGAAAAAAAGACCAGGATTATTGCAATTTCAAGCGGTAAAGGCGGAGTTGGAAAGACAAATATCTCCATTAATCTGGCAATGGCATATGCTCAACTGGGAAAAAAAGTTATTGTTATGGATGCTGATCTTGGGCTTGCCAATGTGAATGTAGTCTTGGGAATTATTCCGAAGTATAATTTGTACCACCTTATCCGTAAGCAAAAACGGATGAGTGAGATACTGATGAATACGGATTACGGAATCCAGATTGTTGCCGGAGCTTCCGGTTTTTCCAAAATTGCCAATTTAACCGACGAGGAACGTGAGAACTTCATTGATGAATTATCCACGCTGTCCAATGCGGATATTATTATCATTGATACCAGTGCAGGGGTTTCCAGCAATGTGTTGGGCTTTATTGCCGCCGCAGATGATGCTATTATTGTTACTACCCCGGAACCTACCGCTATTACCGATGCGTATGGTATAATAAAAATTATTGCAACTGAAATAGAAAATATGGATTTGGGGCTTAAATTAATTGTGAATAGAGTGAAAAGTGTTACGGAAGGGCGTAAAATAGCAGAGAGGGTCATTAACATTGCCGGGCAGTTTCTCAATTTGAAGCTGGATTATTTGGGGTATGTGTATGAAGACCAGGGGGTAGGTGCGGCGGTTGTTCATCAGAAGCCCTTTATGGCCTCCGACCCAAACGGAAAAGCTGCCATCTGTGTACGGCATATAGTAAGCCGGTTGGAAAATGTTGAATATAAGGAAGGAAGCGGGGTCGGCAGTTTCTTGAAGCGTTTGATAGGGAAGTTGTAAAGAAAAAATGCAGAGAGTGGGTAAAAGGGATATGGAAAAGAGAACAGGGGTGATACATAATCTTGACGGTTATAGAATATTCTCATAATCTTTTACTAGGGGGAATAGGCACATATGCCTAATATTAAAGTTGTTCTTTGGAGTGCGGGAAGTGGTGCCGTAATAGCTTTTATTGCGGCACTGTTCGGGAGAGTCGGGTTTTTTGATCTCCTTCTCCGCAGCTTAATCGGCGGTGCTGCGTTTGCCCTACTTGGGGCCGGAATGAGTATACTGTTAATGCGGTTTATTCCGGAACTTTTTGAGTTAGGGGAAGCGGAAGAAGAAGATTTTGCGGTTTCTTCCTCCGGTACCGATGCCGGCACCGAAGCAGAAGGGAATGCCGCGAGCCGGGGGAACAACTTGAATATTGTATTGGACGGGGACGAATATAACTACGCTTCCGAGGAAGGGAGCGAGGATAGGGGTGAGGAGACAGCCCTTTCAGACAGCGATGTATCCGGAGCAGAACTTTCCGACGCTGAGGAGGTAGGTGAGTCTGAAGATGGTGAAGATGAGTTTGTCGAGGAGATTGAGGATCCCGGCCAGGGGGAAGGTGCGGGCGATGGTTCTGAACTTCAGTCCTCCACACACGCTCAAGCATCAGCACCGCAGTCAAATCCCCAGTCTCAGGATTCGCCTCAGGCAAAGAGCGGCGATAGTCTATCTTCTGGAAAAACATCTTCTGAGTATCAGGAGATTGAAGATTTGTCGGATGTAGATACGCTGCCCGACCTTGAAGAGTTTTCCGACTCATTTGAAAGTGTTGCCGCTTCACAGGAGTCGGAAAATGGAAATAATAACGGGGGGGGGTACTCCTCTAACGATTCGGTAGATATAATGGGGGATCAACAGGATCCGGCGACTGTAGCGAAAGCGGTTCGTACAATTATAGGAAAAGACCAGGAAGGATAAAGTATGGGGGAAAAGCTGTTAGAGGAGAAGACAGAAGAGGAACTCTGGGAACTGTACAGAAAAACTCAAGATCCCAAGATTCGTGATATGTTTGTAAAGCAGTACGCACCCTTGGTGAAGTATGTTGCCGGTAAAGTAGCGGTTGGAATGCCGCATAATGTGGATTTTGACGACCTGGTTGGTTTTGGTGTATTTGGTCTCATTGATGCCATAAATAAATACGACCCGGACAAGCATGTAAAGTTTAAAACCTATGCGGTAACTCGAATACGCGGGGCAATTTTTGACGAATTGCGGTCTATCGATTGGGTTCCCAGGTCGGTCCGACAAAAGTCCCGGGAGATCGAGGATACCGTACACCGGCTTGAAGCTTCATTAGGGCGTGCTGCAAGCGATCAAGAGATCGCCGCGGAACTTGGAATGTCGGAAAACGAATTCCAGAAAACGATGATGAAAATTAGCGGTACATCAATACTTTCATTGAATGATGTATGGTATACCAGTGAAGAAAACGACCGAATTTCAATTGTGGACAGCATTGAATCTCCCCAGAGTTTGAATCCTGATACAATTGTTGAGAAGGAAGAAGTAAAACGGGTTATTGTACAGGCAATAAATGAGCTTCCCGAAAAAGAAAAAAAGGTGCTTGTATTGTATTATTACGAGGATCTTACGTTAAAAGAGATAGGTAAAGTGCTGGAAGTCACCGAGTCGCGGATAAGTCAGCTTCATACAAAGGCAATTATGCGACTGAGATCAAAGCTTACAAATATTAAAAAGGGGATTTTCTAGCAATAGGGAGGGATCTACGTGGTTGAAATTGCCAAACTGAGAGAGTTTATGCGGACCCAGGCTGAGGAAGACCGCAAGAGCCGGTGGGTCCAGGTCGAGGGGGAGGACCTTGATGAAGCTCTGCGTCAGGCAGCAATTGAACTTTCCCTGCCGATAAAAAAAATCGAGTATGAAATTCGGGAACCGGGAAAAAAGGGCACCTTTGGTGTTGGTAGAAAAAATTGTGTGATATTGGCATACCCGGCGATAGACCCCGCCCAGCTGTCTCTAACTGATGACTCCTTTGAATTGGAGAGCGATGCTGATCAAGAAAAAACACGCGATTCTAAGGGAGATGCAATTGTTCGTCTTTTTCCGGAGGGTATCTTTATTAAAATTGTTCCGCCGAGCGGCAATGGGGCCAGAGTTACTGAAAAACAGGTGTATGCAAAGCTCAAAGAGCGGGATGTTGAACGCTACGACAAGCAGATGATCCAGAGGGCTGTAAAAGCTGAGGATAATCAATATATAAAAATCGGAGACTTTGATTATAATCCTGCCAACGATTCAATTATCACCGTTGATATAACCGATTTTGATATGAAAGCGTATATTATCTGCAAACCTCCTACAAAGGGGGGGGCGGATCCGAATTTCGATGGACTGGTTGGTTTTTTGAAAACCAACGGCGTTGTGTTTGGAATTAAAGAAGATGCAATTCGGAATTTTGTGGACTATCCTAAATTTAATGAAACCGTACTTGTAGCGGAGGGTACCGCACCGGTCAACGGAAACGATGCTCGTATTATTTACAATTTTGAAACGGACCGCTCGAAAATAAAACTAAAAGAGAAAAACGGTAGAGTTGATTTTAAGGAATCAAATGTAATTCAGAATGTTGTAGAAGGACAGGCGCTGGCGAAGAAAATTCCTCCGGAAGAGGGACAACCGGGGCGTACAGTCACGGGTAAGCTCCTACCGGCCAAAGACGGAGCGGATGTAAAATTTGAAATTGGTAAAAATGTCAATCTTTCAGATGACGGTATTACCGCAAACGCTTCAATAAATGGCCAGGTGATGCTGATTAACAACAAAATAAGTGTAGAGCCTGTATATGTGGTCCCGGGGGATGTAAACCTCAAGACCGGCGGTAATGTAATATTCCTTGGGACCGTTATTGTCAAAGGGAATGTTGAGGACGGTTTTAAGGTAAAAGCGGCGGGCAATATTGAAATTATGGGAAATGTCGGTAAGAGTGAGCTTGATGCCGAGGGAGACGTAATAGTGCATCAAGGTATTACCGGTAAGGGCGAAGGTTTTGTGCATGCCGGTCGCGGAGTATGGTCAAAATTTATTGAAAATGCACATATAGAATCGGGAGATTTAGTTGTTGCCTCCGACGGTATTATCAACTCCCGGGTAGATGCGAACCAGCGTATCATATGCCAGGGAAAACGAGCTACCATAGTGGGTGGACATTTGAGGTCTGCAGAAGAAATACACGCGAAAACTTTGGGGTCGGTCGCCGGTTCTGAGACTATTCTGGAAGTAGGGTTCGATCCGAAGAGCAAAGAACGGCTTTATGAGCTCAATACGCGCTTAGAAGAGATCGATGAAGAGCTTGATAAAATAATGCAGGATATGGCGACAATTAAGAAGTTAAAGGAAAAGAGCGGTAAAAAGCTTCCAAAGGAGAAGCTTGCGTATCTTAAAGAGATAACTGAAAAGAAAAACAAGATCGAAGAAGAGAAGCAGGAAAAACAGGATGAAATCGAGGAATTGCAGCATTACTTGTCCTCCCTCAAAGTAAAGGGGCGAATCTCAGCTGCCGAGCGTGTGTTTAGCGGGGTTAAGTTGAGCATAAAAGAGGCAACCTTGGAAGTAAGAAATGAATATAAATCAGTCACTTTTGTGAACGAGAAGGACGATATAAAAGTAACCAAATACATAAAACCTGAGGAGGACTATTCGAGGCCGAACAATGCCGCTCCAACCGATTGATTTACAGACACTATTTGCTCATATGAATCAAGTTGGGAGAGACCAGGCCGCTCTCAAGGGGGCCTCAGTTGCCCAGCAGGAAATGCGTGGGGCCGAAATGGCAAAACAGACGCTGCAAAATGATGAAACAGTAAGGGAAACGGAGGAATTGCAGGAAGAGGCCAACAGTATCGGTGAAAAGGAGGCTGAGGGTGGAGGAGAACAACATGAGGAAGGACGTAAGCGCCAGTCTGAGCAGTCTGAGGAGAAACGAAAGAAGCACTTTTTTGAGGATCCGGCTTTAGGAAAAAATATCGATATATCGGGTTAACATATGTATATTACAGCACTTTTGATGAGCATCGGGACCAGTAGTATAGTAGCAGGGATAGTGTATATCCTTCTTATAAAAAGAATAAATAAGGAACGGTCCAGTTCTGAAATAACAAAACAAATAAGAGCAGAGATTGACCGGATGATTGTGGACCTCAATCAGACCGCGGACAGGAATATAGGTCTTATCGAACAGCGTCTAGAATCTTTAGGAGATATGGTAAAAGAGGCGGACCACCGGATTTCACTTCTTCAAAAACACTCCGATAATGTGAATAGAAGTACGGACACCTATAGTCGTATCCGTCCGGCCCAGGTAGTGAGACAGCAGCAGGGTAATGCTGGGCAGAAGCCTTCACAGCCGAATGCGCAGTCTCTACAGTTCGATCAGTCCGATCGACCTGGGGAGGCCGGAGTGACCGAGCACCCCAGTCGGCATCAGGACCACATCAAGGAAAGTAATGGCCGGAAAAGTGATGGTAAGAAAAGTAGTGACCGGCAGGGTGAGGACTCGGGTGTGCCGAAAAGAGAACGGATAATTTCTTTTTACCGTCAGGGTTTTTCTCCTGATATAATAGCTTCAAGGGTGGATTCTACTGTAGCTGAGGTAGAATTGATTATTTCAATGACAGAGGGTCAGGGATGAGTCGAATAATTGGTATTGATTTAGGTACTACTAATACTGCCGCCGCATTTATGGACGGAGAAACTCCCAAAATGATTCCTAATGATCGTGGAAAAAACCTAACTCCATCGGTAGTAGCGTTAACTGAGACGGGAGAGCTTTTGGTAGGGGAAGCCGCAAAGAATCAGGGAATTGTAAATGCAAAGGGAACTATAAGTTCGATAAAGCGCCTGATAGGACAGGAGACGTCAATTAAATTGCGTAACCGTTCCTTTTCTCCTCAAGAGATAAGCGCGGAAATTCTTAAGAAAGTAAAACGCGATTGTGAAAGCTATATGGGCGAAGAGTTGAAGGATGTGGTGATTTCAGTCCCAGCCTATTTTAATGAAAGGCAGCGTAAAGCTACCCAAGAGGCGGGAAGATTGGCGGGACTACGGGTTCATCGAATTATTAATGAACCGACCGCCGCATCCCTTGCCTATGCATCTAGGATAAATTCCAGAAAAAATGTTTTGGTATACGATATCGGAGGGGGAACCTTTGACGCCACGGTCCTTACCAGTGATGGTACGGATTTTGAAGTAGTAGCAACAAACGGGGATAATCAGCTCGGCGGTATAGATTTTGATAACCTCTTGTTTCAGCAGGTTGCTGAGGAATTTAGCCGGCAAGCCGGTTTTGATGTTGGGGAAGATACCTTTTTACGCCAGCAGTTGCTGGATCAAATTGAAAAAGCTAAAATTGAACTCTCGGAGAGGGAAAATGCCGCAATAGCCCTGCCTTTTATTGATATAAACCGAAAACCTATTCACCTTCATTATACTGTACAACGGAAGAGCTTTAATAAGTTAATTTATCCATTAATTGAAAAAACTATTAATCTGAGCAGGGAAGCACTACATGACTCGCAGGTATCGATTGATACTCTTATTTTTAGCGGAGGTTCAAGTCGAATACCCCTTATTTCCAAGTTGATGGTCGATCTGCTGAAGGTTCAGCCCCAGGCGAAGATAAATCCCGATGAGGTAGTAGCACTGGGTACTGCTGTCCAGGCTTCATTATTACAACAAGATTCTACTACACGACGACGTTCTTTAAAGGATGTAATACCTTTGCCCTTGGGCGTTGAAATTGAAGGTGGTAAGTTTCAGCCTGTCGTCCAAAAGAATACTCCCTTGCCGGCTGAAAAAAAACAGATGTTTACCACTGTAGCCGATGGACAGCAGAGTGTCGCAGTGCATGTGTTGCAGGGGGTGAGCTCATACGCGATGGAGAATGTATCTTTAGGAAGGTTTTTACTTTCCGGCATTAAAAGCATGGAGCGGGGTTCTGCAAAGATCGAAGTTCTTTTTAAGATAGATGTTGATGGTCTCTTAAAGGTAATTGCCCGGGATGTTGATACGGGTATTGAAAAAAACGTTACGATAAATAGAGAAATAAATGATTCTGTCAATATGTCCGATAACGAACATTTTGAAAAACTTGAGAATCTTATCCGTCATTCTGAAACCTTACTAGAAATGCTGCCTGCCGATACTTCCCGGTCCTTTGTTAAAGAGGTAGAGACGATTATTAATGCGGCCCGCGGGGCTGTTGAAAGCTCTCGGGTTGAAGTGGTTGTTCAGTATGAGGTTGCATTGGAAGCGGTACTTTCTGAAATCCATGAGCTGCTGAAGGAACAGGAGGTGCAGTGTGGAAGAGCTTAGGTACTACCGTACACTAGGTCTCCCCGCAGACGCCGACATCGGACAGATAAAGTCCGCTTACAGAGTACTTGCCAAAAAGTACCATCCCGATATGAGCAAAGATCCTTCTACGGGAGAACAGTTCCGGAGGGTAGTTGCAGCATATAAAACATTGGTCGCCCGAGAAGAAAAGAAGAGCTTCATACAATCAACGGTACACCGGAGCTATAGGGCGGCTTCGACAACGGCCACGAGGACAACGGGCACAAGGTCAACGGGCACGAGGTCGAGTCAAAAAAGTTCCGCTAAAACAGGTGCAGGAGAAGGTGCCGCAGCTGATCAGAAAGCTGGTACTACTGCATATGCGAAAACAGGAGGGAAAACTGGAGGGAAAACTGGAGGGAAAACTGGCGCCCACGCAGGTAGAAAAACAGGGGCCCATGGGGAGGACTCGAAATCTTCCCTTTTCTCCATCGGGCAGTTGCTGTTACATGGAAAAACTTCCGATATGAGAGTATTTGCCGCCAAACGCTTGGGACTTACTAAGCATAAGGGGGCGTATGTGTACCTGCGAAAGGCCCTTCACGATCCCTCAGAAACTGTAGTACTTGCCGTTATCGAGGCGATTGGCCGTCTTCAGATAAGTATTTCATCCAAGGATTTAGAAACTGTGTTTGATAACGGTTCCCTCACAGTTAAAATGGCGGTGTTGCAGGCAATTGAAATGTGCGGCCGAAATTCGGTGTTTCTAGGGATACTAGTGAAGGGTATGCAGTCGCTTGACCGAAAAGTGCGGAGCAAATCTATTTCACTCTTTGCGCATGCAGGAAAAAGAAAGGGGCGTTGATAATGCAAAGAACTTCAGAAAATTCTCTGTACTACTCTTTTTTAAGGGACAGTGAGGGGTTTATTAAAGAGCTTAACCGCAGCCTGTTGGCATTAGAGCAGAATCCGAAGGACCGCAGCCAAATCGATACCCTTTTTAGAAACGCCCATTCATTAAAATCCGAAGCGGATTATCTCAATCAATCTGAAATTGCAGCTGAAGCACATCAAATCGAAAACTCCATTCAGCAAATCCGCGATAATGCAGAAGTCCCAAGCCGCACTCAATTTGATTCTTTTTTTACCAGTGTAGACAGAGTACAGGAGATGGTAGGCCAATTAAAACAGCATTCTCCTCAGTCTTTAGTAGATAGGAACGAAAAGGAGAAGTCGCAACGACATGGTCTCCTCTCCCGGGGGGTTGGACGGCACCCTAGGCACTCTACAAAAGTTACTATGCCTGAAATGAGTAACTTTGAAAAATCTCTTATCAGAGAATCGAGGGTGCGGGGAGAGAGATTCTTTCGTATTCATATTGAGCTGGCCGAAGATACGGAGCTTCCCTATGCCAAAGCATATCTCATACTAAGTAATCTTGAGCAGTTGGTCCAGGTGGTACATAGCGAACCTCCCTTTGGGGCCGGATTAGAGAATGAAGATCCGGATAAATATGTGAAATTGATTTTTTTCTGTACCGGTAATTTGCCGGAGAGTGAGCTTTACCAAGCGGTAAATATTGATCAGGTGAAAAAAATAAATATTTCACCCCTGGATTATAAAAGCGTATTGGGAGAACAGGTTCAGCAAAAAGGGCCTGCTGAGTTCACAAGTGAACTGCAGGTGCATATCAACGGAAATGATTTGGATGAGCTGAACGGATATGTGGATGAACTAAAAATCAGAACACACAGATTGGAACGAGAATTAACTCCCAAAAATGGGGTTGTTCCCCAGCATATTTCTTTACTCACAAAGATTGTTGATGATTTAGAGGTCTTTACCCATAGAATCAGCCTTGTGCAGTTGGAAGATGCACTGCAGCCACATTTCAGGCTTGTTCGGGACCAAGCAAGGATTCTGGATAAAGAGGTGGAACTCCACCTTGAAAACTGCGACATTACCCTTGATCGAAGGGCTGCCGAGCTTATCTCCGAAATTCTTGTTCATCTTGTCCGAAACGCGGTAAGCCATGGAATAGAGACTCCTGTAGAGCGCGCTCAAAATGGAAAGGCCTCTATGGGCACTATTACAATTACCGCGGAAAAGGGGGATGAGAAGATATTTATTTCAGTTCACGATGACGGGGCCGGCATAGATGAATCAGCCTTGAGAGAACAAGCCTCTGCGGCGGGAATTGACCCCGCTGCGATCACCGAGGGTGCAGCAGGAAATGAACTGCTTGCGTATCTGGTGTATCCCGGATTATCCACACTTCCTGAAGCGGACCAGCGGGCGGGGAGAGGATACGGGCTTGACTTGGTGTATCAAAAGCTGCAGGAGTTTGAAGGGGGGCAACTACAGGTTTTTTCGGAAAATGGTGTTGGTACAACCTTTACAATGACATTTCCTTCGGGCTTTTCTATTTTGTCTCTTTTAGTGGTCCGGTATGAGGATACCCTTGTGGCGGTTCCGGCAAAATATGTTGAATCACAGGTCGAGCTGAACAGTGGTGAGTTTTCGGCCGGAGAAAAGGGTGAGTTGCTCTGGAACAGTGTGCCGGTGTTTAATCCGGAGGGACGACTTTTTTATACCGATTCCCTACCTCCTCAACACACGGGAATTATTATTTCATACCTTAAGCAGAATATACTTGTGCTGGTGGATGAGGTACTCTTCAAAAAGGAAGTTGCCGAGGAGAGTATTACTCTGTACATCGCCGGCAGTCCACATTTGCATAAAATGAGTTTATACAACGCGGAATCGGAACTCTATTATTTGAGTCCCTCCATTGCGGTAAGCAGCAGCCAGTAATTAACACTATAAGTTTAAAAAAAAACGGTATGCTTCTGGACGTTTAACAAAGCATACCGTTAAGTAAATTCAAAAGGCTATTATAATGCCCCTATTTATCATTTCGGTTTTTGGGGGGTAGACTTTAAGAATTTTTCCTATAATTTCTTTCCTTTACATGAAAAAGATCGATATGAAATTGAGCGGAATCTTTAAGATTTTGATAGATGCTCCGCGACGCTTCGATACTCTTGTTCAGACTTTTTTTGGAATACACCTCATCCTGAATTTGTTCAAGCACAGGGTTTATGAGAAATCCGGCCACATAGCGACCGGTGGATTGCATAAGTTGTGAATCGATAGTGTTGAGCTCGTCAAAGGCCTTTTGTACCTCCGGATGTTGATATTGATCGTCGGAATAATCTTCGATGGACTCAACCGCTTCTAAACCAGCTTTGGCAATAGCTTTTACCGCGCTTAGCTCATCAAGAAGTACTTTCAGCCGCCCGTGTAGTTTTTCTCTGCGCGCAGAAGAATCAGTATGCTTTTGGTGTAGTTGGAGTTGTACGATTTCCTCCAACCTCCGGTTAACCTGGGGGCGAATACACGGTAATTCTAGTAAAGGCGATATATCGGCAGGGAGAATCCCCGCTATTTTTATTCCCTCCGGAGAGAGGGTGAAGGTAGTACCTCTCTTCTTCACCATGTGCTCTTCAAACCACTGCCGGTAAATGATGAGTCTGCGATCGGTAAGGGTAAAGCTTCCAGAATAGTTTTCGTAATAAAAGGGTTCTCCGCTGTGAAGATAATCAAAAATGAGCCCCTCATAGGGAGAAAAACGGCTATTGAGGGAAAAGAGCCGCTCCTCGAAAAAGCTGCCGCTATAGTGGGTCCTTTTACCAGGAAACCCCAAATCTAAGCCGGTCAGATATATCTCAGAGGCCCCTATATAGTGTGCAAAATCCCATGCAGTTGTGGTAACCGAGCCGCCGGCACCGAGTTTATGGGGAGCCCTAGTACCCGGATCGAGGTAATCGGCTAAAGGAAAGACCGAACCACTGAGAAATATAGCCCGGTATGAATGGTGAAAAACTATGGGGTGGGTTGAGGGTTCTGATATTAGTATCGTCTCCTGTACATCCAGCCCGTCAAGGTGACGGGAGTTCCAGTACTGAGGATCTACCACCAGTATAAAGTCGGGAGCCACCCCATAGCGTGCAAGAGCCCGGAGAGAAGTATCGGTCGCCACCAGTACCATTCTCTGCTGCAGCTTCTCTATATAGGGAAGAATGTTATCCAGGCTGGGCCCCGCCGCTACTACCAGTGCAGGATGCCCCTCAAGTATATTTTCCATTTGATCTATGTCGCCGGCCTGTACAAGGGTTTCTAGGTTATCGGCAAGGTTGTGAACCCACCTTCTCCCGAACCTTTTTACGGTGGCACTGTTTACTTTCTTGCGGGATCTTTCGGCATCAATAATTTGTTGAGCTTCAGAGTAATACTCAGGGGCGGTCTGGGTAACAGCTTGTAGGGGAATAATAAAATGAGTTCTATTCACCAACAAGGAGAGAGCTTTCTGCAGTTCCTCCGAATCAAGGCCTATAAGTAAAGAAGTGCTCTCGGTTAGAAGAAATGTAAAATCACGCGCTGTGAGGGCTTTTAGGAACAACTGGGGGGATTTTTCAACTATTATTGCAGTGCCGTCGGGAAACCGGCGGAAAAATTCCTCTATCTGATAGCCGAGGCCGAAACCGAGAAAAACAGCGGAAGCAGAGTGCTGTGGATTTGCTTTATCCAGTATGCGTGCCGATTCCCGGTGCGGATCATATTTAGAGTGGACCCAGCGGCCGTCTAATTGGGCAGTTACTGTGTTCTTTGAAGTGCGCACAATAGAAAGGTTTTCGGACCCGCAAAACCCTTCGAATATTTCAGGGCCGAGCCTCGGAAATAGGCTCTCAAGATGCCGACGATTTTTTTCGAATAGATTCATTCGAACTCCAGAATAATCTGCATATTTTTAGTTACAGGAGTACCCGGTTTCGGTTCTTGTGTGCTGACCCATCCTTCGCCCTTGAAAATGACATTGATATCCTCATGGGACAAAAGGGGAAGCAGCCGGCGTTTTGAAATTCCCCGAAGGTCCGGCAGGCTGTCCCCTATCTGAATTTGCGGCTGCTTCTTCAACTTTATAACCCCTGAGTGGCGGGTTACTTCATCATTGGAAGTGGGTATTCCCAGGTATGGGATTAGTTTGGAACCTAACTCTTTGATCATGGGAGCGGCGATTCGTCCTCCGTAAAACTCGTCTCCCCGGGGAGTATCGATCACGATATAGGTTATCAGTTCGGGGTCTTCCGTCGGATAAATTGCAAGACATGAGGCTACAAAGGAATTTTCGGAGTAGTTGCCGGTGCGGGGGTCGATTTTTTGAGCTGTCCCTGTTTTAGCCGACATGCGTATTCCCTCTATTTTTGCTCGCCGGGCAGTTCCCTCTTCCGCGGTGACCGTTTCCATCATCAGTAACGTTGCTTCCGCTACCTCCGGACGGACAACCTGTCGAACTGGTGTCCGTTTGTTTTGTTCTACAATTTTACCATCCGGAGATACTATCTTTTTTACGATATGAGGTTGTAACAGCATTCCGTCATTTGTAAATACCGTCGCCGCCGTCATCATCTGGATTGCTGAGACGGAAATTTCCTGGCCGATAGCAACTGTTGGCTTTGTACGGCCGGACCATTTTGAGGGGTCCTTAAAAAGACCGCTTGTCTCTCCGGGAAAGGGGAGGTGGGTCTGGCTACCAAAGCCGAAGTCGGTTAATTGTCGGTGAAACTCATTTTTGCTCACCAGATCTGAAGCGTAGGCTGCACCGGCATTGCAGGAATACTGAAGAATTTTTTGGGCGTTCACTGTTCCGTGGGTACCCAGACAGTTAATATGAACTGTATCATCGTGTTCAAACTCTTGTTCATAATACCCGTTGCAGTAAAACTCAGTATCCGGAGCAAGTGCTCCCAGCTCTAGAAGCGATCCTATTGAGTATATCTTAAAAACAGAACCAGGCTCATAGGCATACGTTATGGGGCGGTTATTTTTGGCAAAGTTGTCTGCCCGGTTGAATGTATTCGGATCAAAATCGGGAGAGGATGCCCAGCCTAAAACCTCCCCATTGTGTGCGTCCATCACCAAAACCATCACTGAAGTTGCGTTATGTTCGGCCAGGGTTTTCTGCGCAACTTCTTCACACATGTACTGGATATTTATATCGAGGGTGAGGAATAACTGGTTGCCGTATTTTTGGGGGGTATTAGTTTCGGTATTCGTCCTAGGGGAGAGGGTTTCGTTATAAGTTAGTTCAATGCCGTCGAGACCGACATTATCGGTGCCGACATATCCTAACACGTGGGCCGCCAAATCCTCTTCCGGGTAATTACGGCCATATTCAGGTTCAAGGGATATTCCGGGAAGCGCGCGGTTTTCGATAAGGGATCGTATTTTTTTACTTACACTGGGAGAAACCTTGCGTTTAATATATAGAAACCCCTGGTTCTGGGTGATCCTCTGAAATAGTTTTTCTTCATCCAGCTTTAATAAAGAGGCCAGGGTTTCAGCTGTAGCTGCGGGGTCTTCAATATTGGGTATCCAGGCTGTAACGGAGTAAAGCCGGGTTTGCATGGCAAGTATACGTCCGTTTCTATCTAAGATCGGTCCTCTCTCGACTGATGTGCGAAGGGGTTGTTCCGGGGCCACTTTATCCGGTTCAATAACCATAACTTTGAAATACTGGGCAATCAGTAAGAGCACAAACACTGCAAAGAAGATGATCACTATTCCGAATCTTTTGGTAGATTTCGACATATTTCTTTACACGTCCTAGTTATATCCCATTACCCGACCCGTTATGCGGCTCGAATCTACGAGTCCGTAATTGCGGGAGTCCAGAGATACCCTTCGGTTGTCTCCAAGAAGGAACACTTTTCCCTCCGGTATTGCCTCTAAATCGAGCAGTTCATGTGCGTGGATTTCTTTCATTGGAATAGCTGTTTCACCAATAACAAGTTTTTCACCCTTACGGATTACCGCTGTCCCTTCTGTTCCTATGCAGCGTTTTACCACTGGAAGAGAGTAAACCGGATCGGTAAAGAATACAAGCTCATGAGGTTTAATTCTACCCCACTGAATAAAATATTTGTCACACAAAGGGGGCATAAGCCCATAAGCCCAGCGATAGACGAAGATTGTCTGGTTCGGTTTCAAAGTGGGATACATTGAGTTTCCTTCGATGTATTTTACATCATATAAAGAAAGAGCGCAAAAACCGACACAAAGGGCTACCAGTATAATATGTGTAAAGGGTGACTTCATGACCCGCCCTGCATAAAAAGATGTTCTAAACTAATATTAATATGTAGCGTCTATTTTGTCGATATGGATAATAAGAGTTATAACTATGGAACAACTATGCAATATACAAAGAAAAACACACGGGGCGAAACCGGAATAAAACCTGTAGAGAAGGAATCGTTGCTTAAGAAGCAGACGGTGCGCAAGTGGAAGTCGGGGCCGGTTATTCCTGCTGTGCCTAAGCCGGGAAGGCGAAGTAGAAGTCGAAGTATTGGAAAAGGACAGAAAGTATCTCATCCTTCGAATCTGCTTCAAAGGCTGCCAAAACTGCTGCAAAAATTGCTGCCAAAGGTGAAGCTGCCGAATACGAATAGGCTGTTTATATTCGGAACAGCCGTTTTGGTTTTAATGCTCGGTATTTGGGCCCTGCAACTCACTGGGCAACTTACCAGCATCAATATAGAAAAAGATGCATTTCAACCGACTCTTCCCGATAGTAATTCCACAGTGACGGGAGAAATGCTGGCTTTTGCCTCGCCGGAATCCGAGGCCCGCGGCTCTGGGGACATCAATTTTCCCGAACGCCCTGTTATTACTTCTGTAAACACCTACTCCTATACTGTAAAGCGGGGCGATACCCTTTCAGAAATTGCGGCGGATAATAATCTGGATGTCGGCACTTTAATTAGTTTTAATAAGATAGACGATGTTCGAAGATTGATAGCGGGCAGTGAAATCACCATCCCGGATATTGATGGAGTTCCCTATACCGTGCAGCGCGGTGACTCCCTGGATAAAATTGCGGAAAGATATCAGGTGACCCTGGAAAATATTCTTGATGCAAATGATTTGCAAACATCTATGATCCAACCCGGGCAAAAGCTTTTTATTCCCGGGGCTGAAATAAGTGAATATGATTACAAGAAGGCGATGGGGACCCTATTTATTTATCCCACCGCCGGAAGGCTTACCTCGGGCTTCGGATATCGGGCTGATCCCTTTACTGGGGTACGGCGAATGCATTACGGGCTCGATCTGGCAAATAGGACCGGTACTGCAGTAAAAGCAACGATGGCAGGACGTGTTGTAACTACCGGAAATCAGCAGCGGGGATACGGAAGGTATGTCGTGATAAAACACAATCACGGATTTCAAAGCCTCTACGGACATTTGAGTTCCATTGAAGTAAGCCGTAATCAGTATGTTTCTCAGGGACAGCAGATCGGATTGATGGGAAACAGCGGTCGAAGTACCGGTTCTCATCTCCATTTTTCTTTATATAAAAACAATGTTCCGGTAAATCCGCTTGGCGGCTACCTCTATCAATAGGGGATTAATAGGGAGCCGCCTGGGTAAGCCTAAAACTCTGGATGAGAGTTATCTTCCGTGGCAATGCTTGTACTTTTTACCGCTTCCGCATGGACAGGGATCGTTTCGGCCGACCTTTGGGACCGTACGTTTCACCTGTGCACCCTGGGGCTGGGAACCGCTGCCCGCGGGAGCTGCTGTAGCTACCCCGCCGCCGGAGCCTCCTCCGGCAAACTGGCCAAGCTGTTTATGGCTGGCGGTACGTGCAGCTGAAACAGGGGTTTGTCTGCGTGCCTTCTCCGGTTGCTTGATTTCAACGTTTATCACCATCCGTGCAATTTGGCTTCTGATGTTGTAAATCAGGGTATCAAAGATGTCAAAGCCCTCGAGTTTGTACTCCAAGAGGGGGTTCTTTTGACCATAGGTCCGTAAATATACCGCTTCGCGTAGTGCTTCAAGTTCATCTAAATGGTCCTGCCAACGTTGATCAATCTGACGAAGATAATTAAACCGGATAAAGTCATTAAACTGCTGCACTCCGACAGCATCAATCTTTTCCTGTATTTCCTTATCAATATGGGAAACGATTTTATGTACAATTGTTTCCTCAGTATCCCGCTGAAGATCTAAAGAGCTGAGATCAGGCTGATAATACAATTTTTCCTGGAACTCCTGCTCAAGATCGGTAGTCGCGGTATCAACAGTACTCCCGCTCCGGGAAAAATTGCGAATGACTTCCTCGGTAAGTTCCCGGATAGTACCGACAACCCTTTCCTTTAGATTATCATCACCTAAAATCTGATCGCGCTGATCGTAGATAAATTTTCTCTGTTCGTTAAGAACATCATCAAAATCAAGTAAGTGTTTTCTAATTTCAAAGTTTCGTTCTTCAACCCGGTTTTGGGCGCGCTCAATGGCTTTGTTTATCAGAGAGTGATAAATCGGCTCACCGCTGTCCATACCGATGCGTCCCATCAGGCTTTTTAGATTATCCTTTGCAAAAAGGCGCATCAGATCGTCATCTAAAGAGAGAAAGAACCTGGATTCACCCGGGTCACCCTGCCGGCCTGAACGGCCTCGCAGCTGATTGTCTATTCTGCGGGATTCGTGACGCTCAGTACCCAGTATGTAGAGCCCCCCAAGATCTTTTACCTCGTTATAGTCGCTAATCCACGATTCATACTCTTTTTCAAACGCCCTTCTAAACTCTTCCTGTGAAGCCTCTGTGCCCACCTTTCGGCGCGCCCTAAAATCGGGGTTTCCCCCAAGTTTGATATCCGTACCTCGACCGGCCATATTGGTTGCAATGGTCACCGAACCCTTTGCTCCGGCTTCAGCAATTATCAACGCTTCCCGGGCGTGGTTTTTGGCATTCAGCACCTCGTGGCGCACCCCGCGTCTTGTAAGAACAGAAGAAAGATGTTCCGATTTTTCAATTGAAACAGTACCTACGAGGACCGGTTGCCCCTTCTCTTTAAGACGTGCAATTTCTTCACCTATGGCCTCGTACTTAAACTTTTCATTGAGATAGATTACGTCATCCTGGTCAAGTCGTACCATCGGGCGGTTGGTGGGAATCACCACTACCTCAAGATTATAGATTTTCCCAAACTCCCGGGCTTCGGTGTCGGCGGTACCGGTCATGCCGGAAATCTTGTCGTACATTCTGAAAAAGTTCTGAAAAGTAATGGTGGCAAGCGTTTTGTTGCGTTTTGCTACCTTAATACCCTCTTTTGCCTCAATTGCCTGATGCAGACCCTCAGAATAGCGGCGGCCGGTGAGAATACGGCCGGTAAACTCATCGACTATTTCTACCTTTCCTTCCTGGACCACATAGTCTACATCCTTCTGAAACATACGGTGAGCTTTTACCGCCTGGGTAAAATAATGAATAAATTCAAAGTTATTATCAGTAAACAAGGAATCCTGAATAATTTTGTACTTTAACAACAACTGCTCAATATGATTCATTCCCTCTTCGGTAAAGGTTACGCGCTTACCCTTTTCATCTACCTTATAATCGCCTTCCGGCTCATCAGGATAGTCTCCGGTTTCGGGGTCCTTTTCACATTCCTTTAGAAAGGAAACTATTCTATTTACATCGGTAAATTTACGGGTATCATCCTCCGCCTGACCTGAAATGATAAGCGGGGTCCTTGCTTCATCAATTAAAATTGAATCAATTTCGTCGATGATACAGTAGTGGTGGTTTCGCTGTACCTTTCCTTCTGCACTCCATCTCATATTATCGCGAAGATAGTCGAAGCCGAACTCATTATTTGTACCGTAGGTGATGTCCTTCTTATACCCGTCTATGCGGCTCTGGTTATCCATTTGAGGAATAACTACTCCAACACTCAACCCTAAATAGTTATAAACCGGCGCCATCCAATCGGCATCACGTTCGGCAAGATAATCGTTTACCGTAACCACATGGACACCTTCCCCGGGAATAGCATTGAGATATGCGGCTGTAACACTGGAGAGGGTTTTTCCCTCACCGGTCTTCATTTCCATGATTTTACCAAGGTGAAGAACGATTCCACCTAAAATCTGTACATCATAAGGGCGCTCGCCGAGTACCCGTCGTGCAGCTTCCCGTACCATTGCAAATGCCTCAGGAAGCATATTGTCTAAAGCTTCACCCTCACGGTAGCGTGAACGGAGTTCTGCGGTTTTTTTGGGGAAATCATTAGACGAAAGTCCCATTGCCCAGTTTTCCATTTCGTTGATCTTATGCAGTAAGGGTAAAATTGTTTTAAGGTCCTTTTCGTGTTGGGAACCCATCATTTTATTTGCGATCTTCTGTATCATAAAGAGAAATCCCTCTTGTAGGTTTTATAGTTTTTACAACCTACCATTTTACACGATAAGAAAATATGTTTCTACAGCAATTCGCAATGTGAAAAATTTTTCACATTGCGAATGCTCACATTTTGTTTAAGATAGGTAGTTTATCTTAAAGATGGTGTGGGTAATCTCATTTTGGAAGTCCAAGGACTTCCAAAATGAGATTACCTGATATTTCTACCACAGAATTGACATTACTGAATAGTGAAGAGTAGTATGGGAGGTAATGAAACACTTGACTGTACTACTAATTATACTTTTGATGCTATTTAGCATTTCCTGTCATATAAACGAACAAGAGACCCTCGATCGGGAAAAGCTTTTTGAGCTTGAAATTGGAAAAATGGAAGATCAGCTGGATATGCTGCAGTTAAGAGAAACTTCTGTTCTAAAGAAAACTCGTATTCTTATGCAGGATGGTCTATTTTATTTTTCAAATGGAAACTCCCACAAAGTAATGGAGTTTACCGGATATGGGGATATTCTTTCACTCTACTATAACCCGGAAAAAAATCCTGAACCCTTTCTGCTGAATGAGAATGCTGCTGAAAATCAGGTCTCGAATCGACGTGCCTTTAAATATCCCTTTCGGGAAGTGGGTGAAATTGCCGTAACCTCCGATAAGACCCTCCTGGTAGAGGACCGTGTGTCGGTAATGCAGCAGGAGTATGATCAGGATGTTCAGGCTATGTTAAACCGGGTAGTGTTACGCTTTGATCGAAGGGGTAAGTTCATAGATTACCTTGGCCGTGAGGGTAGCGGAGGTACCCCCTTTCCTTATATCCAATCTATTCAAGTGACCGACTCGGATGAAATTGTGGTGATTTCACGTTCAATTGAACACTGGCTTGTATATTGGTTTAGTGCCCAGGGGTCATTGCTCTATCAGGCTACTATATCAAGAAATAATCTCCCGATACCCGAGGGGCAGGATTTGATGCCCTCCTTGGGTTCGGTCTCGGCGGATATGAACGAACACCTCCTTTATCTAAAAATAGACTATTATGGGAGTAATGCTGATAGAGAAGGTGGAAAAAAGGATGTTCATTTTCAGTATTCCCGAATTTGGTGGTACGACCTTGAAAAGGAAGAGTACACCGGCTCGGTCACAGTTCCGGTGCGATTTGAAGAGTTTCGACTGTCTGAGTTTGAAGAATCAAAAAAAATCCGTAATTTATATGAGTTTATGGGAAATAGCCGGGGAAATGTGTTTTTTCTTATGACCCATGACCACGGAGAATTGTTTGAATTACTGATGCTGCGTAGAGATGGAACGGTGATTCAGCGTAATTATATTGAAATTCCGGAGGAATCTATCGTGTATCGTGATTTTCATGTCAATCACTCCGGTGTGTTGTCTGCTTTATTAGTACATGAATACAGTGCGGATGTGGTGTGGTGGCGAACCGATCGATTTTTGGAGGAAAAGGATGAGGATAGTACAACCCCGTACGATGGCTGAGATTGACCGCCTTGCCCAAGAGGAATACGGCATTTCCGGTCTTCTCTTGATGGAGAATGCAGGTATAAAGGCTTTTCAGCAGTTTTTAAGGGAATGGAAAGAGCAGGACCTTGCTACAGGTAAAAAAAATAAAAATAGAAATACTGAAAATGAAGCTATTCCGGCGGTAAAGAACAGAAGTTCTCTGCTCTTTATTGCCGGCGGGGGAAACAACGGTGGCGATGCACTTGTGATGGCTCGCCAGGCCTTTCTCCAGGGCCCCTTTCAGATAAAAGTACTGCTTCGCGGTGCCAAAATGAACGAACAAGTGCAAATACACTACCATATTGTCACGCAGCTCGGCATTCCTGTGATGTTCTGGGAAGAAGATGAAGCTGCAGCCCGCAGGGCAATCCGTGAAGCTAATGTGCTTTTTGACGGTATTAGCGGGACCGGCATCAGTGGTGCCCTCCGCGGGACTGCCGCCGCAATGGTTGAATCTCTAAATAAGGATGCCCGCGGTTATGTTGTAGCGATAGATGTGCCCAGCGGTTTGGGGGATAACTTTTTACCGGATTATCCCGCCGTCAAGGCCGACCTCACCCTCACCATGGGTTTACCGAAAGTACCACTGTACACACCCGCCGGCCGGCCCCATGGGGGAATTATTAGGACGATCAAGCTCGGATTTCCACCACAGCTGCTGACGGATGTTCAGGCCGAGGGAGAAAATGCCCGGGGAGAACTAATTGTACAGGCCGGCGGATCAAGCTTTCAGCCCCAGGATTATAAGAATGTGAGGGGGCATGCGGCAATTTGGGCCGGTACAACAGGAACCACCGGTGCGGCGGCACTTGCGGCGGAAGGGGCCTGCCGGGCTGGGGCAGGATTGGTGAGTGTGTATGCTGATCAAGAGATTTACTCAATTTTGGCGGGTAAGCTATCGGAGGTGATGGTCCGGCCACGGCAAGATTCACAGACAGAGGACCTCTCTACTCAGTTTTCAGCCCTATTAGCGGGCCCTGGGTGGGGGAGGACCGGCCGTAGCTCTATCCTGGATACATTACTCAAAAGTACTGTCCCCGGGGTAATCGACGCGGATGGTATCCATGTGTTTCGCCTGTTGTGGGACAAAATGGGCGCTGATACAGTGGCAAATTTGACACAGGGGCGCTGGATCCTCACTCCGCACCCCGGAGAGTACATCGCACTGGTGAAGGATAGTAAATTTGAAGTTGATAAGGACCATTTATTTGGAAATCCCCTTGCAGCACTCTCACCCCTTGCCCGGGAACTTAACACGGTAATTGTTTTAAAATGTCATGTTGTCTGGATAGTATCTCCCGAGGGTACCTACGCTGTTGTCGACGGTATGAATCCCGCTATGGGGACCGGTGGATCGGGGGATGTGTTAGCGGGGATTATAACCGGCATTCTTGCATCAGGGATTTCTCCCTTTGAAGCCGCCTGGAGGGGAGCAGCCCTGCATCAGGCAGCCGGCCGCAGAGCGTATCGGGACTGTGGCTGGTTTTTAGCGGGGGAACTGGCCGAGGCCGTTTCAAAGGTCGGTGGAGATGAAGATGAGCTGGTCGCGGAGATCTAAAAAAAAGAACACCTCCCCTCCCTCCGGAAAAGATCCCAAAGAAGGTTGTAAAACAAGTACCGGGGTAGACTCGGGCGATGCGGGAGAGGGCTCAAAAGCGGCCGAAGGGATGGTTTCGGAGCTTAGCGATCAGCGAATCTTTGAACAGAGAGTTGCTTCCGGTGAAATACAGTTTCATAGCCGTTCGGGAAAACCGGAACCTGAACCACAGGAAGGTCGCCGGAAAGTCCGTTTTGGAGGGGTGTTTCGCAATAATCCCACGCTTTTGATTGTACTGGTGGATATCCTAGTGGTTTTACTGGTACTCACCTTGGTGTTTCCCCTAATCCGTCCTGGAGCAGAGGATGAGAACTTTTTGGGGTATTCTCTTTCATTGCACGGCTATCTTCACGAGGGGAAAGTGCATGCCGGTCTAGTTGTACAACCCAATCCCTCCTATCTTGCCGAGAATGGCTATCCCGAAGAAGCTTTTCAGATTGAATTTCGAATATTGGAAACCGATACCCGGGTGAATGAGGAGTTTCTCCCTGCACAGGAGGGTGGAGAGTACAGATCCAGTATTGTTCGCAAGATTATTCCCCTGCCGGAGGAGCAGCTGGACCTTACCGATGTACGGCTGAGAGTTACACTAGGGAGCGACGAAGAGAGTACAACTTTAGAAAAAAAGATGAGACAATAGTGCTTGACGATGCTATATTGATTATGTAATTTGATAATATCTTATATATGGGGGGATGTATGGTACAGTTTTATCTACTTGCAGTTATTTTAAATATTTTGGGTGGGTTAATACTTGCTTCACCTTTGTTGCAGGAAAAAATCCCTATGCTCGATACTCTTCATGAAGCCCTTAGAATCAATATAGCCTCCCGGATGATATTTATCTTGTTATCGGTAGCGGTAGGTATTTTCAAAATTCTAAGTGTAACAAAGGGAGATGTTGCCGTAGTCGGAGATCTTCTGCCTGCTTTAAGTCTTCTGCTTATGGCGGGGGTGTTTTTTCTTGATTATTATAAAGAGCAATCGGAAGTAGGTTCCTCTTTTATAGATAAACTGCAGAGAATCTTTGTTGATAACAAGAGTACCGTCGGAATAATTTTGGTGGTTATCGGTTTGCTCCATTTTCTATTTCCACGGGTTTTATTTCTATAACAGCACTTCTAAATGTGAAAAATTTTCGGAAAATTTTCACATTTAGAATGTTCACATTTTTATTTGTTTAAGATAAATAAATTATCTTAAGAGGCGGACCCTGGGGGCATATAAGGGGTACAAGTAAGTGAGGCCTACTAAGTGAATCAGCACAACACACATGACCCTCGTATATCAACTGCGGGTATTGCCCGCAGAAATAGTAAGTTTTTAGTAGCCCTGCGAAAACCGGGAACAAGCATTGGGGAATCCTGGGAGTTTCCCGGCGGTAAAAAAGAGAATAGTGAAACCGCCGAGCAGGCGTTAAAGCGTGAGTTTCTTGAAGAGTTTTCTATAAATATTACGGTCGGTGATAAAATATGTACCGACCGGTTTGAAAATCGTAATCAACAGTACATATTGGAGGCGTATAATATCCGTTTGATTACTGATTCTTTTGTATTAAATGAACACCAGCAGATTAGATGGGTCACTCTTTATGACCTTAAACATCTTCCAATGGCCCAATCTGATAAAAAAATTGTAAACTGTTTAGAAAAACTGTATCTATATGAAAACCCCTGAAAAAATGAGCATCTAGGGCCACCTTCACATCATGGGTAATTATGAGCCCTCAAATAGTAGTTCCCGGTGGAATTACACCGTTTTTGGGTATGACGATAATTCCATCCACAATCCAGTAGTTACCGTAATCTCCATCCTGCCGATCTATATGGTCAATACCGATCCGGCAGCCGTCGCCTATACGGGCATTTTTGTCTATAATCGCCCTCTTAACTATTGTCCCCCGGCCGATACCGATATTTGGAACGCCCTTAGCTTCGTTCTCTTTTTTCTTCTCGTATGTTTCATAGTAGTTGGCACCCATACAATAGACACCATCCAAACTCGCCCCTGATTCGATAAGGGTGCGGACACCTACAACGGAGTTTACAATGGAGGCGTTGGTGATAATACTCCCTTCTCCTGTGAGGGATTGACTGATAGTACAGAAGTTTACCTTTGTGGCCGGCAGATGGCGTCTGTGAGTATAGATAGGCATATTTTCATCGTAAAAATTAAATGCCGGTGTCAAAGAGGCCAAATTAAGATTAGTTTCGTAAAAAGCCTTGATAGTTCCAATATCTTCCCAAAAACCATTAAACACATATGTGTTTACATGGCGCTCGCTTATACCGATTGGTATGATCTCATGACCAAAATCGGTATAATTATTATCGAGGACCTTTTCCATTGTGTCGGCATTGAAAATGTAGATTCCCATTGAGGCAAGATATTCTTTGGAGTCATCCGCCTGCTCACCCTGGGCATAGAGTATATTTTTCGGGACCTTCATTTCTTCAATATTTGCTTCCGGTTTTGGCTTTTCTACAAAGGAAACTGCCCTTCGGTTTTCATCTGCCTTTATTATGCCGAGACCGGTAGCCTGTCTCCGGGATACAGGAGTTGCAGCAACAGTAATTTCCGCTCCGCTTTCAATATGCTGCTTAAACATCTCTGAGAAATTCATACGGTACAGCTGGTCCCCCGCCAAAATCAGATAGTGTGTAGGCTCCTGATCGTGAAAATGCGTGAAGTTCTTACGAACCGCGTCGGCGGTTCCCTCGTACCAGCTTGTATTATCAAAAGTCTGTTCCGCCGCCAGAACTTCAACAAATCCCTTTGTAAAGACGTCGAAGATATAGGTGTTGGACACATGGTTATGCAGGGATGCGCTGTTGAACTGTGTTAAAATATAAATCTGTTTAAAATTGGCGTTTATACAATTAGAAATCGGTATATCAACTAGGCGATACTTACCTCCGAATGGTACAGCCGGTTTTGCTCTGTCCTTTGTAAGTGGATAAAGACGAGTTCCTTTTCCTCCGCCGAGAACAATCGATAAAACCTTTTCCAATGGTGCCTCCCTCGCTTTTTACTTACTTAAAGGGTAGTAGATCATATGTGTAAGGTCAAGGAGATAATACCGGCCCTGTTGCACAAAAGGTTGAGTAAATGTAAGATCGGTGTATGGCTCGACAGCGTATATTACCATCAGAATTACACAAAGCGGCGTTCTATTTTGTAGGGATAAAAGGAACGGGTATGTCGGCTTTAGCCGAACTAATGATGGGCCATGGTGCGCGGGTGTCCGGTTCCGATACGGAAGAGCAGTTTTATACTGATGAAATACTGAAAGCCCTCGGTATTCCCTTTTTTGAAGGTTTTAAGCCGGAGAATGTGCCTTCCCATACGGACCTTGTAATTTATTCTGCTGCATATGAGCCTGAAACACACCCCGAGCTTGTTGAAGCACGGAGGCGCGGTATAGCCTTAGTGGAGTACACCGAGGCTTTGGGAGAGCTTTCCCGGGATTTACATGCCACTGGAATTGCCGGAGTACATGGAAAAACCACAACTACCGCAATGGCCGGCACCATTATCAAAGAACTCGACCTGCCGGCGGGAGTATTAGTAGGGTCGGCGGTAAAGGGGTTTAAGAATCGGGCTACCTATTTCGGCGGGGACCGCTATTTTATTGCTGAAACCTGTGAATATCGCCGACACTTTCTTTCATTTCACCCGAATCAATTGGTGGTAACCTCGGTTGACGCGGACCACCTTGACTATTATAGGGATTACGCGGATATTGAATCGGCATTCGTTGAATATGCACAAAGGCTTCCCAAGGGTGGGGCTCTTATCTATTGTGCCGATGATCCGGGGGCAGCGGAGCTTTCCGTAAAAGTTCGCACGCGTCGCCCGGACATCAGGATGCTTCCCTACGGTTTTAAGGCGGAGGGAGATTTTAGGATAGTTGATTACCGGGTCGAACCGGGCCGGCATGTATACCGTTTAGCAGGATGGCACGCGCAGTTCAGGCTTCGAATTCCCGGAATCCACTCAGTTTTGGATGGAACGGCTGCAATAGCGGCGGTCCACGGGATTATTCTTGACGAAAGCGGCGGTACATCAGTCGGAGCTTCAGAGTCGGTAATGGAAAAAACGGCATCGGCCCTCGAAACCTTTCGTGGAAGTAAGAGGCGGTCGGAAATCCTCGGTGAGCAAGGGGGAATTCTCTTTGCCGATGATTACGCTCATCATCCCAAGGAAATACACACTACACTACAGGGGTTTCGTGAATTTTATCCGGACCGCCGTATAGTTGTAGATTTTATGTCCCACACCTACAGTCGCACTGAGGCTTTACTCTCGGAGTTTGCCGGTGCATTTTCCGATGCGGATATGGTGGTGCTCAATAAAATCTACGCTTCCGCCAGGGAAAAAGTTGGAAGCGTGAATGGAATAACATTGTATGAATCCCTCAAGCAGCAGCACCCGCAGGTGCTGTATTTTCATGAACTTGAGGATGCTGAGAAAGAACTGGAACAGATTTTAAGACCCGGCGACCTTTTTATTACAATGGGGGCCGGTGATAATTGGCGGATCGGCGCTGCTTTACACAAGACCTTTTCTTTGGAGAAAAATGTATGATTAGTATGACCGGATACTCCTATCGGGAATATCAGGATGAACAGGTGAATCTTGCCCTTGAACTAAAATCTTACAATAACCGCTATTTGGATATTCTTATAAATGCGCCCCCCTTTCTCTCGCCTTTGGAACCGTCGATGCGAAGCTATATTAAATCTAAGATTGTGAGAGGCCGGGTAGAAATCTCTCTGCGGGTAAAGGAGCTTGAAGAGAACCTGGATGTGTATATAGATCAGTCGGCGGCAAAAAAGTATGCTGCGGCACTGCGTCAATTGTCGGAAACAGTAGGCCTTGAGGAAGAGCCCCGACTTTCCCATTTCTTACACTTGGAGGGGGTCGTAAAACCGGTAAAAAACCGTGACCTTGAGTGGTTTGAAAAACTGGTAATGCAGGAACTGGAGGCGGCAACGGCGGAGTTTATGAAAACGCGGCAGAGTGAAGGAGAAGCTACTGAGAGAGATGTCCGTATGCTTCTACATACCTTGGAAGGAAGTCTTGCTACAGTAGAAGCACATTCTGCTAAACTTGAGGAATATATCAAAAATGAATTAACCGAGCGTTTCCGCGAAATGGTGGGAGAGAATTACGATGAAAATCGCATCCTCTCGGAAACCGCGGTAATGTTGATGAAATATTCGGTGGGAGAAGAGACGGTCCGTTTAAGAAGTCACATTGAGCAGTTTGAACAGTATGTGCGGCAAGACGGGGGTGTCGGAAAAAAGCTCGATTTTATCTGCCAGGAGATGCACCGCGAAATAAATACAATCGGCTCTAAAAGCAATGTTATTGCGGTAAATCAAGCTGTGGTAGAAGCAAAGGACGCACTGGAAAAAATAAGGGAGCAACTTAGGAATGTCGAATAAAAACACCGGCTTAAAAATTGCAATTTCAGGTAAAAGCGGATGCGGAAATTCCTCCGTCAGCCGTCTGGTTGCTGAAAAACTGGATCTGCGGCTCATAAACTACACTTTTCATGATATGGCAGACGAAAAGGGGATAGAGTTTGAAGAGTTCTGTACACTTGCGGAACAGGACTTTTCATATGACCGGGAACTCGATCGCACTCAGGTTGAAATGGCGGAAGAGGGTGACTGTGTTCTCGGCTCACGCCTTGCAATCTGGCTTCTGGAAGATGCGGATTTAAAGGTTTATCTGCACGCATCTCTTGAAACCAGGGCTGCCAGAATCGCCCAAAGGGAGGGGGGCAGCCTGGAAGAAAAAACAAAGGAAACCCACCTTAGGGATGTGCGTGATAACGCGCGCTATAAAAAGATCTATGGAATTGACAACGATAAGTACGAATTTGCGGATTTGATTGTTGATGCCGACACACAGGACCAATACGAAATCGCTGATGTAATAGTGAAGGAAGTTGAATCTTTACAGAGTAAAGATTAATCTGCTATATTAAAACTGGAAGATAATCGGATTTTTATAAATTAGGAGAAAAGAATGATAATACCCCTTGATAAGCTTGTAAGCTGGAAAGGAAATATCTATGAAATGACGGCCGCATCTATTAAACGATCGAATCAGCTTACCATAACCGGTGATGAAGAAGTAGAAAAAAATAACGGAAAAGTAGTCCCCACCGCCATCAAACAAGTGCTTGATAAAAAAGTTGAGTACCGAATCGAAGAATAAACTCCCCGTCATCTTGCTGTTTGGGCCAACTGCGGTCGGTAAGACCGCACTGGTGGAGCAGCTTTTTTCCCGACATTTTGAAATTATAAACGCCGATTCTATGCAGGTGTACCGGTATCTTGATATTGGAACGGCAAAGCCGTCGCCTGAGTTGCGGAGGCGTATCCCCCACCACCTAGTCGATATCCGTAATCCCGACGAACAATACGACGTTGGTCGATTTGTACAAGATGCCGACGCGGCTGCACGAAAAATCTATTTTCGGGGAAAGATGCCCCTGATAACAGGGGGAACGGCCTTTTATTTTTACCACTTTTTATACGGACTCCCTCCTGCTCCCCCTTCAGACCCTGAAATACGGGATTCCCTTTGTCAAAAACTGCGGCAGGAGGGCCGGGAGAAACTGTACGCTGAACTGGAGGAGCATGATCCTGTAAGTGCCGCCAAACTTCATCCACACGACACTCAGCGACTAATCCGAGCCCTGGAGGTACTCTACGGTTCGGGAAAACCCTTGAGCTCTTATGCACATACCCCGGTCTTGCGGCCGGGATATGAGTATTTAGTTATAGGCTTATATCGGGACAGGAATGAATTATACGAGAGGATTAACAGAAGGGTAGAGCAGATGTGGTCTGCAGGTTTGGTTGAGGAGTTTCGCACTCTGTTGGAGCGTGGGTATAAAGCCGGCGACCCGGGTATGCGTGGCATCGGATATCGAGAATTTTTTGAAATGCAGGGGGCCGGTGAACTTTTATATAAAGATATAAAAGGGGAGATCCAAAAGAACAGTCGCCGTTACGCAAAGCGGCAGATAACTTTTTTTAAGAGGATAGCCGAGGCGGAGTGGTTTACCCCCGAAGACCCTTTGGCCCTGAAGTCCAGGGTGAGTGAGTTCACAGGACAGTTTCAGGGGGAAGGTGACGTACAGGAGCTCTGAATTGGTGTACCCCCTTGGCAAGTCTACTGAGGGTTTTCAGATTGAGAATACCTGAGCACTGGTGATTTTGTTTGATATACCGCCGGTTTTACGATACACTTTTGAGAGCACTGGAAAAAGTTGTTGCGAAAAGGAGCTTAATAATGAGGGCTGCACAAAATATATATAGAATACGAAATGTAAATAGAGCGTATTTAATATTAATATCTATGCTGATATTTTTGCCGATTTCCGTATATGCGCAAGAAGTGGATTCTGATGAGCCTGCGGGAAGCCTTATTTATGCCTCCGGGACCGGTTTTGAAATAGTGCGGGATGCCCAATCGGAGGATTATGACCTGAGCTCAGATATTGTGGAAGGTTTAGAGTTTTTTCCCGGCGACTATCTAAATACCTATGACGGTACTTTTTTAGAAATTCAGGTCTCCGGTTCGAGAAATGTGTTAAAAATATCTGAGAATACCAGTTTCAAATTTGAGCAAGGCCGAGAGACAAAAGCCCCTCGGTATGAGGTGAGCTACGGCCGTGTAAGGGCCCGGGTACGAAAACTCGCCGGACTGGAAAACTTCGCTATTGCCGGCCCGAGCATGGTAGCGGGAGTTCGGGGTACCGATTTCGGCTATGATGTATTGTACAATGAGCAAGAGAACACTACCGTCGCCTCAGTCTATTGTTTTGAAGGCAAGGTTGAGGTGTCCCAGAGGGTAAAAACTTCCCCCGCCCCCGATGAGGAAGATGGAAAACGGGGGGATGAGGGACCACCGTCAGAGCCAGGGACAATTGAAATAGGCGCTGATGAAATGGTTAAGATCAAAGAGTCGGATGAGGGTATATCTGAACAAGAGTATGTGCTGCAAAAAGAAGCTATTTCCAGTGAAGTATACACCTACTGGGAAGTGAATGATTTCAAAGCAACCCCTATTGACGTTGATTCGGCGGATGACTCGAAAACAGCGGAGAAAGCCACTAAAACAGAGGAGACTCCCCCGGGGCTGCAGTTTCAGTTTACTAAATCCCAGTTACGAAGGGGTTCCCTGCTGACTGCGGGTATTGGAACAGTCTTTGGAGCAGCAGCACTTACATTTGCCTATGCGGATCCCCTGGTAGGGGGCATGTCCGGGGACCAACGGGATAATCTTACACTTTCGATGAGTATTTCCAGTGGACTCTTTTTCAGCACTTCCTTGGTTACGTTTATTGCCTCGTTGTTCTAAAAATTATAGGGTTCTCTGTTAATTTCTTTAAGGCTGTCTATTTTCCATCCCTTGGAGGTTTCGGTCATCTCAACGAGCTCTGTTATTTTAAAAGCCCGTACCTCCCCGGTTGAACTAATTTGTGCCTGTTTTTCTTCGGAACTAATATCTTCCGCCTGAGGAGGGAGGGTAGACCACCTAATATAGTTCGCTTTGTATTCTTCCTTACCAGTTTTTTCGATGTTGATCTCCGTAACACCGAAAACAAATTTGCCGTCCTTTAAGTCGGGCCGGCCGGCATTAATCCACTCCGGAGCAGGGCTAAATACATCTTTCATCTCTACCCCCTGTCGGACCCTGGAGATCACAAAAAGCGTGGTTACCTGATTGATGTGGGTATTGCCGATTGAACCTGTTGTGCATTCGTTCATAGCTTCATGATCTAGGCTGTTCTGGCTGTTATAGAAAAGTTCAATCACCTCGGCAGGCTGCAGGCCCTCGGTGATATCCGGTTCAAAGGCCCTTCTTATAAAGGGGGACACAAAAAAAGCCAATATCACTAGGGCCGCTGCAGTAAGAAACACTGTAGAGCCGTACTTCCTTCTAAAATTGCGCCTTTTCTCCTTTTTTTGCAGCCCCGCCTCGAGCATATAAGCCCTCTTTCGGCGTTGTTCAATTCCATCAAGATGCAGGTCTTCGAATAGTTCACCCCTTTGCCATTCCGCTATTTCATTTGATAGGCAGCGGATGTCCTCGGATATAGACTCCGAGCTTGCAGCACGGTTTACTGTGTTAAAAAGAAAGTCGGCAATTCGACGGCTTAACTGAGGAACATATCTGTGCAGATGCGGCTGTATTGCGGAAGTTCGGCTGCTCTCATCTCTCTCATCTTGTGTAGAATGCTCTTTGCCGTGTTTGGTTTTAATTTGAAGCTGGAGTTGATAGGAAATCAGAGGAACCAGTTCTTTTCTTCCAAGAGGCCCGATTTTATATCTTTCTTCTATTGGACATAGTTGTTCAAAATTTTGTACAGTGAGCTGTGCAATGTCCGGATGTAGAAAATAGAGAGTGCCGGTTTCATCAAAAAAGGTTGAGGTAAGATACATTCCATCCGGCTCGAAGCCTTCAGTGTTCTCTAACTCCGAGAGAGCACCGAGGAACTTCCCTAAGAAACGGAGAGTTTCATTAATATCAAGTTGGAATATGTCGGTAAGCGGGCGAAGGCCTTGGGGCTGTTCTGAGAATGTCAGGTAAAGCCACTTCTGATGTTCAATTGTTCCGTTCCAACGCCATGGTTCAATCTTATTTCCCCGGGTATACCAGCCGCTCATACTTTGGGGATTACGTATTGTTTTATGGAGCCCTGAGTGTGATGGAGCTATGCGGATACTGGTATAGGACTGTGTTCCGCTGTTGAGTTTGGTTACCACCGGCGGTGTTACTTCGGTGCTGTGCACTGGCGATTTCTGCATGTACTCTTTACTCCTTCTCACCGAAAACGATAGCGGTAAACAGGTACAGCTCTGTCCGCGGATTTGTCCAGCAGTCGCCGGACAACCCGGCTTTAAAACAGAGATTAGTCAAATATTGGCGACGGTTCCACCCCTGTTCCACGGGTACTTGGGGAAGCAAAACCCCCGTACGCCCCCCGGATTTTATGTAGAGGCCGTGTACCCCAACTTCTACTTGTTCGGGAGATTCTGCACGCTCGAGGGGGGTAAGTACGGAGACTTCAATATCTGCTTCCTCCAGTTCCGAGAGAGTAAGAGGAATAAAACGGGGATCCTCAAAGGCGCTTGAACGGGCCAACTCTTTTATCGCTGAAAACAACGGCTTTACCGCAAAAATATGGCCTATGCACCCGCGCAGATCCTCCCCCTTGTGTAGAGTAACAAAGGCACCGCACTCCCCCTGAAGGTTTTCTGTTGGACTCGGATACTGGGGCGGCTCGCCGGTAAGGGCGCTGCGAATGCTTTCGCGGGCAGTCCCTAGTAGTATTTCTTTTTCCTGTGAAGAGAGGGTAAAACTCATGACTTCTCCTCCTGTAATGATTTTGTTTTTCTTGGGAGTCTTCCTGCAAAACTACCGTACCATACCTCTCTTTGTTCCGGTTGAATGATACCTGAACGTCCGACTTTCAGTTTTATATAGTCGATCGGAGTGGAAAAAAGTTCGCGTAATAATTGTAATCCCCCCCTTCCGCAGGCTTTGCTGTAACGGGAGGATAAGAAGTCGGGGGCCGATGATTCCAGTTGGGAAAGAACATATTCCGCTTCCCTTTGGGCGTTCACAGAATCGGTAAAACTACTGAGGTTCGTACTGACGACAAAAAGAGTACTCGGCTCATGTACTATTTCCGTGTGGCTTAATAATTGAGCTGTCCTCCGGACCAGTTGCTGAGAGTTATTCCCCAACATAATCGGTATAACAGGAACCTCCGGCGCACAATGGGCAAGAAAGGGAAGCACTATTTCCTGGGAATGCTCCTCAGTGTAGGGAAGGTTGTTCAACTTAAAGGGGGCCCCTTTATTGGCAATTGATCTGACCGTCTCTGTATCCACCGGTATCTGTCCCAGGGGACACTGAAGGGATTCATACTCAGGAAGCCACACAGTCTCTTTAAAATTATGGTGGACCGTTGAAAGCAGTACCACCCGTGTAATCCCCTGGGGAGCTTCCTCTCCGTTATTCAGGTAACTAAAAGCGTGTGCAATATAAGCTCCTACATGCTGGTAAGAAGCGTGCGGGACAATGAGAACCCTGAGCTGCCGACCCTCCGGAGTTGGGTTCTGCTTTTCTCCAGTATCCGGCTGATCCAGAAGCTCGAGCACTACTTGCTTCAAATCAGTTGCTTCATCAGGATAAAAAATCCCGCTTACTATAGGGTGTCCCACCTGTGATTCGTTTTTCATGGTGTTATTATCTCGTACTTACGCCACTCTTTCAATCCGTTAGAAGCCGTTGTATTCGTTCTTCATCGAGTTCGATAGAAAGGTTTTTTTCCTGGGTAGGTAGAACAAGACCCTGCTTCCCCTCCTTAGCCCTGCGCAGATATTTGACCTGGGTATAGTATAACTCGGCCTTACCCGAAGGCCGGGCCTTTGAATAGTGCAGCGCTAAATTGCCGGCGTCCAGCAAGGTCTCCAGGGGGACGGATTTTCCTGAGATATACTTAATAAACACATAGCCCCCGGGATAATCACGGGTATGCAGCCAATAATCATTGCCCCGTACATATCTGCGGAGGAGTTCATCGTTTTCTTTGGATGTTCGACCCACTAAAATTGTAAATTGGCCGGACCGAAATCTCAGCCCCGGAACGGTGGTACTCGTTTTTTCCCCTTTTTTCGGACTGTACTGGGAAATAAACTCCTTCAACGCCGGTCGCTGTTGGTTCGGATCTTCAATCTCCATTAGGTGTTGGCCCTGGGTGCGTAGCCGGCGCTCATTCTGTTTCAGATTGGCAAGTTCCTCTTCCATATGTGCCCGCCGGCGTTTGGCTTTTCCGTATTTCTCATAATAGGCTTCGCCGTTTTGCTGGGGATTCAAATGTGGGTCTAACTCGATTTCTACAGGAGCGTTTTCATGGTAGAAATCATTCACCCGTACCCATTCGCTCCCCGGCTCTATAAGATGAAGATGTGCCATAATAAGGTCGCCGGTCTGTTTCAGTGATTCTACTTCTTCATCTTTGTACAACTTGCTTTCTAACTCGGAAATTTTTACATCTATATTTGAAATTTGTTTTTCAAACAGCGCTTGAGCCCGTTCTTTGAGTTGATTCAGATCCTCTTTTAATTCACGGTCAAAATACTCCTGCTCAATACACTGATTAAAATCCATTGATTCCGGATACTCTCTAATTGAAAACTCTTTCTGTTTTCCCCCGGATGGTTTGACCGATTTTGTGGATTCGATAAGCTCCTGGGGATTGAAGTACTCCCCTGAAATCTCATTACGCTTCGGTCGGCGGTAGAATGCGTCCAGTATAATATGTTCCCTATCGGTTGCGATGATGTTCCCCGCACCGCCCCACAAGCGAATAAACAGCAAAGTAGTTTCGCCGCCCCGGTCAATAGTAAGGCGGATTATCCGCTCACCGCCTATTTGCTCTGCACTTCGTATTTTCCCTCCCTTAATCCGGGAACGCAGGAATTGGGAGAAACGCTGCAGGGGCACCTGGTTTTTAATGGATGTGGTCAGACGGTGGATACGGGTTTTTCCCTGGGCGAGTGAAATAAAGAGGCTCTGTCGATTCCCGGGGGCATATAAATCAAGTACAAGATTCTTGAAATCGGGCTGACGTATTTTCTGAATGGAACTGTCCTCAATGTGCAGCTCCTTCAGAATGAGATCAATTTCTTTCCAGTTAAGCGACACGGTTACTCCAGATTGTGTGTGTGTAATGCCTCAAGAAATACCTGTTCATCATCGCTGCTGAAAAAAACCAGGTACACCTCCCGAGGCAGACTATGACGATCTATAAACTGCTTGATGGTGTGATACACGACGGCGGCAGCCCTTGCTTTAGGAAAACCGTAAATACCGGTACTTATGGCCGGAAAGGCGACTGTTTTTAATCCCGTCTCCGATGCTATAGAAAGGCAGTTCGAGTAGGCCGCCTCTAACTGCTGATCTTCATTCTGATTACCCCCGTGCCATACAGGTCCGACCGTGTGAATAACATGGGAAGAGGGTAACTTACCCGCTCCGGTGATAACCGCTTTTCCTGTGGGGAGCCCCTCTGGATACTGATGCCTGCGGATTTCCTTGCATTCTTTTAGAATGGATGCACCTCCCCTCCTGTGGATTGCACCATCAACACCTCCTCCGCCCATTAAACTGGAGTTTGCAGCATTTACAACAGCATCAACTTCCATGGAAGTAATATCTCCGGTCTGAACAATCATGCGGTCTTTCAACAGTTTTTTCATAAGGTTCCTCCTACTTTGAATAAAGTGCATCGAGGGTGGAAATTAAGGTATCCATCTGTTCCTCGGTGCCGATGGTGATGCGAATAAAATCAGTAATTCCATCGTGATTAAAATAGCGGACTAAAATACCTCTTTGCTTCAAATCGTTATATATAGTGAGGCCGTCGATGCCGGGAGCGGAGGTAAAGATAAAATTAGCTTTTGACGGAAGTACCCGCCAGCCTCTTTCTTGAAGTGTATCTACGGTATAGGAACGGGTTGAAATTACCCGATCGCGTACATCTAAAAAGTACTCATTGTCCTCTAATGCACGCATCGCAAGTTCCTGGCTCAGACGATTGAGCGGATAGGAATTAAAAGAGTCTTTCACCGTAAAAAGAGTTTGTATTAGTTCGGGATTACCCAGTGCAAAGCCAAGACGCACACCGGCCAAGGAGCGGCTCTTGGAAAAAGTGTGAACAACAATCAGATTCGGGAAATCTCTAATAAGGCTGCTGCAGGTTTCAGCACCAAAATCAACATAGGCCTCGTCTATGACATAGACCCTGTCGGTCCTTGCCGAGTGAAGGAATTCGGCTATTTGGTTCCTGGAGAGGGCGATGCCGGTGGGAGCGTTCGGATTTGGAAAGATGACTCCTGCAAAGGACTTATAGTCGTTAAAGTCCTTTACTTGAATAGAGAAGTCCTTTTCCATTGGGACTCTATTGTACTCCAGACCGTAATAGGTACAGTACACAGGATAAAAACTGTAAGTATGGGCTGGAAATAGCACTGGTCCATTCTCTGGATCAAAAAAAGCATAGAAAATAAAGGAGAGAACTTCATCTGAACCGTTTCCAGTAAACACTTCTTCACTCCGCAGCTGGTAGTGTGCGGCTATCTCCTCGCGGAGTCGGGTGGAGCTGGGGTCCGGATAGAGTCTAAGCATACCGGCATCGTAATCCCGCAGAAGCTTTTGTACACCCGGAGCAGGAGGATACGGATTTTCGTTGGTATTGAGTTTAATATATTTTTTATCTTGGGGCTGTTCCCCCGGGGTGTAAGGGGTGAGGGCCCGGGCCCGTGCTGAGACAAGTGAGGGGTTCATACATCCTCCCTTTCTATTTTTTTCAGCAGCAGCGGTCGGATTTCTGCTACCATATAAAAGGAACCGGTGACCAATACCGGCCGTACGTTCTCGGAAATTTGTAGAGCCCTAGTAAGGGCTGCCTTCGGATTAATTATCAGTTCCGTCGATGGGGCTGATCTGCGAAACACCTGTGCCACCTCTTCCGGGGAGCTGGGCTTAAAAGTTCCCGGCCGTGATATAATGAGATCGGAAAATGAACCTGCAAGTGCGGCGGCCATTCCCTCGGTATCCTTGCCCTCAACCGAACCGAAAATACAGATTCCCCTTGTTCCGTATATCCTTTGAAATGTGTCCACGGTGCGGCGAATGGAAGCAGGCGTATGGGCCCCGTCGAAAACCACCGGTGGGTGAGTACCGCATTTTTCCATCCGCCCCGGCAACACCGCTCCGCCTATTTCCTGGAGGAGCTTTTTTTGCACTTTGGAATAAAAAAGACGGGGCTGGAGTTCCCGCAGGACCATAAGCGCAAGGACTACATTTTCAGCTTGTACTAGACCCTGCATTGCCAGGTTGAGGGTCACTACCTGGTTTTCTTGTGTTGTTTTTTGGAATCCGTCCTTCAGATCCAGGAAGTTTTGGCTCTCAGTTGGGTTCTCAGTTGGGTTCTCAGTTGGGTTCTCAGTTGGAAGGGTGAATTGCACACGGGTACCGTGAGAATCAACATGGGCTGAGAAATCGGGAAGACACTCCGGTACATAATAAAAGGTACTACTCTTTTTCTCGGCGTAGCGCCTCAGTACTTTCAGGGCAGCCTTCTTTTGAGGAGATACGAAAACGGGGACCCCAGGTTTGATAATGCCGGCTTTCTCAGAAGCTATTTGTTCTAAAGTTGAACCGAGAATATCGGTGTGTTCAAGTTCAATCGGAGTAATTGCGGTGGCTTGAGGGTGTACTACGTTCGTCGCGTCGAGCCTACCTCCTATACCCGTCTCAATCACTGCATACTCGCAGTCGGTGTGCTCAAAAAGCAGAAAAGCGTATAGGGTAAACAATTCAAAAGCGGTAGGTTCAGCATTGCCGGCTGTTTTCTTCCGTTGAAAAAGGGGGATGTCCTGTTTGATTCGGTTCCCTACCTCTACGTAGTCATTTTCATCAAAGAACTTTCCGGCCCTGGTGATGCGTTCCCGGTAATCGGCAATGTGGGGTGAACTATAGAGTCCGGTCTTAAAACCTAGGGCCTCCAGTCCCCGGGCAATATAAAGGGCGGTAGAACCTTTTCCCTTTGAGCCGGCAATATGAACTATACGAAGTTTATTGTGTGGATTATCGTAGAACTCAAGCAACTGAAGCATCCGATCAAGACGATACTCCCGGATAGTCTGCTTTTGTTTTTGTTCAAAATTTACAAACGAACCGAAATATGCAAACAGTTCTTCTGTTGAGCCTTCTTCGTTGCTCAATCTTCCCTCCGCATTTTGAGAGCATTTCCATGGGTAACAAAACCTTCATAGTCGGCGATCCGCACTACATGCTCTTTTAACTGGCGGTAGGCGCTTTTTTCGGCATACACAATTGAAGAAAATTTCATAAAATCCCGAACCGATACTGGGGAATAGCTTTTTGCCCATCCTCCGGTTGGTAATACCGCATTTGCACCGGTAGTATAATTCGCCGCTGAAAACGGAAGGTGATGGCCCAATAAAATCTCCCCGGCATTTGTGATTTTGTTCATTGTAGTGAAGGGCTCGCATGTGTTAATCAGCAGGTGTTCAGGAGCAAAACGGTTTACAATATCCGCCGCCTCATCAATCGTGTCGGTAATGATAATTCCTCCGTATCGATCGAATACATCCTGTACAAAGCCGGCACGTGGTTCAGGTAAGGAAGTACCGATTTTAGCCACATTTTTTTTAACTTCCCTCGCCAGAGAATCCGAATCCGTAAGGAGAAGAGCACATGAGTCGGAACCGTGCTCAGCCTCAACCATCAAATCCAGTGCTATGTTCCAGGCATCGGCCTGTTCATCGGCTACCACCATCGATTCGGAAGGACCTGCCGGAAGACCGGCGTCAATTTTAGAGGCCAGCAGACGTTTTGCAGCAGTAACATAACTGCTGCCGGGACCTACTACCTTAAGGACTGTATCGAAGCTTTTGGTACCGTATGCTAAGGCCGCAATTGCATGGGCTCCCCCAACCCTAAGCACTTTTTCAACTCCCACGAGTTTTGCGGCATAGAGACAGGCAGCATCAACGCTTCCATCGGGATTCGGCGGGGTGACAATTTGGATTGAAGGTACGCCGGCAATTTTGGCCGGGACTGCAAGCATGTAGAGCATCGAAGGGAAGCTGCCTCGACCCCGGGGAACATAAAGCCCAACCGAATCGATGGGCATAGCGCGCTCCCCGGCAATTAGTCCCGGGTGAAGTTCCTTCATATGGATACTCTCAGGTTTTTGCGGTAAGTGGTAATCCCATATGGTGTGAATTGCGAACTCGATTGAAGCTTTTAGCTGAGAGTCGAGAGAGGCTTCTGCTTTTTCAAACTCTTCAGGCTGTACTTGCAGCGGTAGGTTGTGAAGATCAACTTTATCAAAGCGGAGGGTAAAATCTAAAAGCGCATCATCTCCGCGCTGTCGAACCTGTTCTAAGATTTCCGCAACTGAAGATTCTACCTCGGAGATGTCGGTTTCAGAGCGCTGAAACATATGTTTTTTATCTTCATCACCGTAATCTTTCCATTTTCTTATGTGTATTTCCATTTCTCTTCCCAAAAAGTAGTAAAAATACTGTAGTACACCTACACAAGTGAGTCAATCTCTATTGGCCGTCTTGAAAAAATTAGAAATTTGACCGAGTATTTCCGCATGACCATCCAGGGAATTCCAATGGGAAAGATTGAAACTCCTTGCCCATATAGAGAAGGGTTTACTTTTGAAAGCGAAACCATTGTTGTTCGTGAGATTGATGCTGAAGGGTTGAGTTTTCTTCTTTCAATTGGATTCAGACATTTCGGAGAACATTTTTTTCGTCCCGTGTGTAAAAATTGTAATCAGTGTATTCCGGTCCGTATTCCCGTAAAGAAGTTTAGTTTTACCCGTAATTTTAGGCGTGTGCTTCGAAAAAACCGCCTTCTGGATGTTGTGGTAGATGAACTAAAACCTACGGAGGGGAAATATCAGCTGTATCGTGCCCATTCTGCCCGATTTGAACAGCCGGAAACTCCCTCCTTTGAAGATTTCTCCCGTTCCTTTTTTGAGAATGCCCCCTGCGGAAGGGAACTGCGGATATACAAAGACACAAAGCTGATAGCGCTAAGTCATATGGATGTAACACCTTCGGATATTTCAGCTATTTATTGTTATTGGGACCCTGAGTATGCCCATCTTAGTCTCGGCACATATGCAGTTCTACGGCAAATTGCTCTTGCCAAACAGTGGGGTTGTGAAAATCTTTATCTCGGGTATTATGTGCATCAAAATAAGCATATGAATTATAAGGCAAAATTCAAACCTATAGAAGCATTGCTTACCGAGGGGAGCTGGGTTTCCCTTTATTCTGAGGGAGAGCGGCAGATAAGTGACGGGGTTGTTGAACATGGATTTGTTGCACAGACTCGCCTTGAAACGACTAGGCAGTCCGAGTAGAGTGTTACGAAGCTTGTTGTAAAAGAGTAAAGATTCATTTCTATAATTGCTCAAACCAAAAACTTAACAGAGATAATTAACTTCCACTTGTGTTCTGAAAGTCCATCGGCTATAGTGTGATTTAAAACGGAGAAAGTATTTGGAAAATATGAAGGAGGAGTTATGCGTGAACGCACTACACCATGGAAGTTTTTAGATGAATATCGAGGAAGTCATTTTCAGGGTGAATGGCCTACACTCCCGGAGTTATTTATAATAAATACCGAAAGATTCCCAGAACGTCGTTGTTTTAGCATATATGATCCGGACAATCTGTTCTTAAGCTATGGAGAGGCCTTAGCAATGATAAAAAGGGTCTCCAACCATTTGGTGAACAGCGGAGTAAAGAAGGGAGATCGCGTAGTGGTAACCGGCAAAAACTCACCGGAGTGGGCAGTTGCCTATTTGGCGGTACTGTTTGCCGGTGGTGTAGTTGTACCGATTGATTATCAGTTGCATGGAAAAGATATTGCAGGCCTGATTCAATTCTCCGATGCGAAAATAGCGTTTATTGATGACGAAAAATATGATGAGATCGAGGGGGAGGGGAAAATTAAACTTAAAGAGAAAATTGCCCTGTCTCCAAAAAAAGAAAATTATATTTTGAATATAAAAGAGCAGGATGCCCCGCCCCGTGAAATGCCCGGAGAAAATGATCTTGCCGCCATCTTATACACCTCCGGTACAACGGGAAATCAGAAAGGGGTTATGCTGACCCATAAGAACTTTGTGAGTGACTGTTTTCTTGCGCAGGGAAATATGCCCATTTTTCATACTGATGTTTTCTATGCATTATTGCCGATACATCATTCATATACGATGCTGGCGGTATTCATTGAGGCGATTTCTGTTGGGGCGGAGATTGTGTTTGCTAAGAAACTGGTAGTGAAACAAATTCTGAAAGACCTCCATGAGGGGCAGGTTACTATGTTTCTTGGAATTCCGATGTTGTTTAACAAACTCTTAAAGGGACTTCTGAGGGGTATTCGTGAAAAGGGTATCGTGGTGTACGGGATTATCCGGGGAATGATGTTCATCAGCGGGTTTATTAAAAAGAGTTTTGGAGTAAATCCGGGAAAGAAAATGTTTCACGGTATTCTGGAAAAGATTTCCCTCGACACAAACCGCATCTGTATTTGTGGGGGTGGTCCTTTGCCTTCATCGACCTTCAGCATGTTCAACCAGTTAGGTATTGATTTTGTACAGGGATACGGTTTAACCGAGACTTCCCCGATTCTTACCCTTAATCCTGTAGAACACTATAAAGAGGCCTCCGTTGGAAAGGTGATACCCCAAGCGGAAATGAAGGTTCTTGATCCTGATGAGGAAGGCAACGGCGAACTGATTGCCCGGGGACCGATGATTATGCAGGGGTACTACAATAACGACTCTGCCACCAAGGAAGTTTTTACCGAAGACGGCTGGTTCAAAACCGGAGATGTCGGGTACCTAGACAGCGAAAATTACCTCTACCTCACGGGAAGAAAGAAAAATCTGATTGTAACTGAAGGTGGAAAAAATGTGTTTCCCGAAGAAATTGAGGATTATTTTCAGCTCTACGATGAAATCGAACAGATAATGGTGAAGGGCTATGTCTTGGATGAAAAAATGAAGACCGAGGGTATCGAGGCCTTTGTGTATCCCAATTACGAAGCCTTCGATGTCGGTGAAGAAACAACCGAAAATAAAACTAAAATAGAAAGCCGGATAGATGAAATAATCAAAGAGGTCAACCAGGGCCTCATGCCCTATAAGCGGATAGAACGGTTTAAGCTGTTGAACGAGCCGATGGAAATGACGACCACCAAGAAAATAAAGCGCTTCAAGGTGGACGGGGAGTCAGGTGAGTAGGCTCTTTCCTATGAGCGTTCGACCACGTCTTCTCTACATGTTTATATGCCTGTTTCTCTGTGGAACAGGCATACACGGATGGACTGAATATCTACAATTCGGCGATGATCTATTCGTAAATCTACCGGTAAGCTGGCAGGTCCAGGGTATTGAAGAGTACAAGTTTTCAGCGGTAAATCAGGCCGGGGAAGCCTATTTGCTTTTGAAATACCAGGAAGGGGATACATACGAGGATGTCGGTCAGATGCATTCCAGTGTAGCTGCAGAGCTTGGAGCGCAGGTATATGCCGGCAGCGCGTTTCTTCACTCGGGGATGGATGCACATCTTTCCCAAATCGAGTTTCAGCAACAGAATAATCAATTTCAAGGTTATCTGCTCTGTATTGAGTCACACCGGATAGATGTAATTGTGGTAGGCTTTGCCCTTAAGGGAAAAATGTCCTCCTATCAAAATGCCGTGCTTTCGGCAATGGATTCCGTTTCTATTGGAGATCGCGGCCTAGTAGAACCGGGCCCTATTAGTCAGTCGGTTTCACCCTATCCGGCCCGGGAGCGAGAACGGTTTGAAATCGAGTTTGAAGGGCGGACGATTCCCCTTGGTATGAGCGAAGCAGCCTTGAATGCGACTCAAGAAGTCATTGAGCGTGAAGCAGAGGTTTTATCGATCTACGGCGGAACCGAATATGCTGAAGCAGCGTGGAAACGTCACTACAGGATGATTTATCGCGATCTATTTGTCCGAAGTCGTCCGCTCTATTCGACATTGCAGACGTACCTTTCCCCTGAGGACCATAGTCCGGAGGAGATTGCCGCAGGCCTATTACAGTGGGTACAGGGGTTTAAGTATGAACGGTTGAATACTTTATCCGATTGTCTATCCCCCTTAAGGGCGGCGGTTGAGAATCGCGGGGATTGTGATTCCAGAGGGCTTTTATATACAATTTTGCTCCACCATTACGGAATCGACGCTATTCTCATGGTCTCATCGGTCTACAAACACAGCATAGCTGCAGTTCAGATAGAGGGTCCGGGTGCCCGCTTTCCCTTCAGTGGGAAGCGCTACTTAGTTGCTGAGACAACCGATCAGGTTGATATCGGTCTTATCGATCAAAGTATGTCCAACACCGAGGGATGGATCGGTATAGATTTTATCAACCCGAGAATTTCACAGTAGAGAAGGGAGGCTGCTGATGGGATTATTGAGCAGAATTCTTGAAGATGAAAGGCTGTCCTTTGAAAACCAGGGTGTACCCCATCTAAAAATTGGAGAGGGAATACTGTTTACTCTCCCGGAATATCTTAAAAATCACGGGTACTCCCGGATTGCGTTAGTTACCGGCGGCGATTCGTATTCGGCCTCCGAATATCGGGAGCAGTTTGAAGAGAACCTACGGGCTTTTGGAATTGAAGCTCCCAGGTTTCCCGTGTCCGGGGAACCCTCCCCGTTGAAAGTGGATCAAGTGCGGGATACCGCTGCGGAAATGCAGGTTGATGCTGTGGTAGCCCTTGGCGGGGGGAGTGTTATTGATACTGCTAAAGCAGTCTCCGTAATGTTGCTCCACGAAGGAAGTGTTCGTGAGTATCTTGAGGGTGTTGGAAACCGTAGTCCAAAACCGATTCGTTATCCCTTGATAGCAGTGCCGGCCACTTCAGGAACCGGTTCGGAGGCAACTAAAAACGCTGTCATCAGTGAAGTAGGGGAGAGGGGGTTTAAGAAATCACTTCGGAATACCGCCTATGTTCCTGACCTTGCCCTGCTTGATCCTTTAGTAACCAGAGGATGTCCCTACGATGTTACCGCAGCATCGGGAATGGATGCGGTAACTCAGTTGCTGGAAGCGTATGTTTCGGTTCATGCAAACCCCTTTACTGATGCCCTCTCCTTAAACGGATTGCAGCGAACTCGCTGGTCTCTTCCCGCTGCCCTCCACGACGGAGGAAATCTAAAGGCCCGCGGCCAAATGTCCTATGCTGCATATCTTTCGGGGATTTCATTAGCCGGCGCAGGCTTGGGTGTTGTTCATGGATTGGCTTCCCCCTTAGGCGCCTTGAGACATATTCCCCACGGAATAGTGTGCGGAACTTTACTTCCGGCGGCAAGTGAAATAATTGTTGATAAACTGTTGAAGTGCGAAGACGAGAGCCGGGGGCTCGCAAAGTATTCACGGGGGGCGGTTGTTTTTTTAGGTACTGATAAGGGCAGTGGGGAAAACAATTGTCGGAGCCTTGTAGAGGAGCTGTACCGTTGGGCCGAGGAGTTTTCAATTCCCCGCTTGTCCGATTACGGGTTTACAACTGAGGAGCTGAAGGATGTTGCTTCACATGCAACAAAAAAGGGGTCCCCCGTCGATCTTACGCCGGAAGATATGTACTCTATCTTGGAGCGGCGGCTGTGAAGTAGGTTGTTCATAATGGGAGGCTTCATCACGAAGCCTCCTCGGATGGGGATATGCGCTGTTAGTTTTTTCTATTGATTTTCTAATGTAAGCGTTCGGCTTGGCTGATTACATACTTCATCGGGACCGTAGTACTGGATCGCACCGGGATATGTAAAAGATGTTTTAAGCCCCCATTCTTCCCGCTTAGCAGCAAAGGTCTTAAAAGGGGTATCCTGGAGCTGTACCAAGGCTTTCTTAATAACCGGTTTCATTTTTCCGTGGCGCATTTCGAGGTTCATCATCATTGTGATGGGAATACCTCCGGCAATCCACTCATCAGCCGGTGCCGATAGATTCTGAATGGAAGAAATATACCCCGTAAGTCCAAAAGATATGAGCAAATATGCATTGTAACCCAAACTATAGGTATAATTCGCATCGAAGTTTGATGGAAAGGCCGCCCGTCCCTCATAGCCAAAAAAGTGGTGCTGACTACTGAATTTTCCATGATACTTTCCCTCGGCTTTTAGCTCATTTAAATTGTCTTCCACCATCTCAATCAGCAGTTTCTCTGTTTCAATTCTGGAAACCTGAACGTTGCCGTGGGGATCACGGTCCATCAACAGCTGGCGCTGGATATTGTTGGGAAGTGTAGAAAACACATATGAGGCGTCTCTGGTAAGGTTTTTGTTGATCCATTCAGACTGATCTTCAAATGTATGGAGTGAAGAAAAATAGGTCTCATGCTCCGCTAAGAGGGTGTTTAACTCTGAAATGAGGGTCTTCATCTCCGGAATAAACTCAATCAATCCTTCCGGTACCAGTACAACCCCGAAATTTTCACCGTGTACACTACGGGCAACCACTTTTTTTACAATATCATCGACTATATCGTTGAGGGTAGTATGTTTTTCTTCAATCTCTTCAGATATAATCGCCACGTTCGGTTGGGTTTGAAGGGCACACTCGAGGCAAATATGGGACGCACTTCGGCCCATGAGTTTTATGAAATGCCAGTATTTTTTGGCGGAATTGGCATCACGCTGAATATTTCCAATAAGTTCGGCGTAGGTTTTTGTAGCGGTATCAAAACCGAAGGATACTTCTACTTGTTCATTTTTTAGGTCTCCATCGATAGTTTTTGGAACTCCAATCACTGAGATATCGATCTGCTGTTTTCGGTAATATTCTGCAAGGACCGCCGCGTTGGTATTCGAGTCGTCACCACCGATGATCACAATAGCGGAAATACTGTTCTGTTTACACACCTCTGCGGTAGTTGCAAACTGTGCTTCTGTTTCCAGTTTTGTTCGGCCCGAACCGATCATATCAAAACCGCCGGTGTTTCGGTATTGATCAACATACTGGCCGGTAATTTCTATCAAACGGTTTTCGAGAATTCCAGCGGGCCCGTTGAGGAATCCGTATAGTTTTGATTTGCTGTTTGCTGCTTTCATCGCATCATAAATTCCGGCTATCACATTATGACCGCCGGGAGCTTGACCGCCGGAAAGTACTACACCGATGTTAACCGGTTCGTCTCGGTGTGAAGATTTACCGTTGGTAAACTTGACTGTTGGTCGTCCATAGGTATTCGAAAAAAGTTCTTTCATTTTTGTCTGGTTATCAGCTGACTCAGTCTGCTCGCCGTATTCGATACCGATTTTTTCGATATCCGTTTGTAGAATCGACGGTAAGGTAGGCTTAAATTGATACCTGGCCTTTTGTAGCGGGCTCACATTCATAATCTTCTTCTCCTCTTCCTTCATTTCACGGTGTTTATCAGTGTTCTTATACGATAGAACACTTTATTCAGTCAAGGAACTCAGTATCCAAATGGATAACTCCCTCACTGCGAACTCTAAGTGGGGTAACAGCTCCTTTCCCACACAGAGCAGTAAGATTTTCTTGCAGTTCCTCAAAAGAGCTTACAGGAACATAGCCTTGTACTGTGCCGGCAAAACCTCCCCCATGTACCCGAAAAAAACCGTTGGGACAGAGAGTGTGGAGAAGCCCCAGTGAATAAGCTACTGCTTGGTTCTGGACGGCACCGGTAGGGACACAGTTCTGTAGGAGGGTCCAAGAAGAGATCCCTGATTCTCTCACCGTACGCAGATATGCATTGATGTCTTCAAGCTTTAAAGCCCCTTTAAGCTGTTCAACCCTTCGGTTTTCCTTAAAAAAATGCAGGGCCCTTAGAAAGGCACGGTCGCCGCAGTTTTTTCTGATTAAATCAGAGGCAGTGGTGAGCTGATGCATATCCGATTCCCGTAACACTGAACAGCCGAGTTCCTGGGCAACGCATTTCATCTCGTGAGGAATTGAGGCGTATTCAGAGGTGAGGTCGGCATGGTCTCCCCCGGTATCGAGAATCATCAGTTGATAACCGTACCTGGAGAAATCGAAATCTATATGCTCAAGGCTCGGATTGTTATTTTCGGCAAAATCAATTGCAGCAATCCCCCCCTGGGCACAGGCTATTTGGTCCATCAAGCCGCAGGGTTTTTGAAAAAAGTGGTTTTCAGCATACTGTCCTGCCTTCGCCAACTCTACAGCGGACAGTTGTCCCTTGTGATACAGGGTGTTAAAAATCTGTGCAATCAGGACCTCAATTGCTGCAGAAGAACTTAGTCCCGATCCCATGGCTACCTGGCTATGCACATACGCTGAGAAACCACCGTATTTATAGCCATGTTCTGCAAAGTATGCGGCAATGCCGCGTACCAGGGCTGAAGCGTTACCCTCTTCGTCATCTTGTGGTTTCAGATGATTCAAATCTGCCACAATATCCTTGGGAAAGCCTGCGGTGACAAGCACCACCTGCATATCATCCCGGGGGCTCACTGCGGCAATTTTGTCGAGTTGTATGCTTCCGGCCAGAACCTTTCCATTGTTATGGTCGGTATGGTTTCCTCCCAATTCGGTCCGTCCCGGACTGCTGAAAAGAAACGCCTCTTCGGTGGAGAATCGGAGATGAAATTCGTCCAGCAGAGAGGTGTAACGGTCAAGCTGCTCTTTTTCATAGGCAGCGCCGTATAATCGTTGAATAGCTCCGTTCAAAGTGCCCTTCGAAATATCCTTTTGATTTATTGCTCTCATATCTTAATCCTTATGAAGAAAATGTGTATCCGAGAGTTCCCTCAGCCTGCCGGCTGCCGTTTCCGCGGTAATATCCCGCTGTACAGTAGCTAATAACTCGTAACCGACCATAAACTTTTTTACAGTTGCCGATCGTAACAGCGGCGGCAGGTAGTGTAGGTGAAAATGCCATTCCCTATGCTCTTCACCATCGGTGGGACGTTGATGTAATCCCATAGAATAGGGAAAATTAGTTTGGAACAGGTTGTCATAACGAGTTCCCAGGCGTTTCATGATATCGGCAAGATCGTTGCGTTCCGCATCTTTGAGCTCACTTAGCGAGGCTACGTGTCGTCTTGGAAGAATCATAGTTTCAAAGGGCCATACCGCCCAAAAGGGGACTAAAGCCACAAAAGAGTTGTTTTCCACTACGATACGTTCACCACTATCCGTCTCTTTTTTCAAATACTCACACAATAGGCAGCTCTGGTGGGTGTCCATATAGTGACGCTGCATATTTGTTTCCTGTTGAGGGATTTGAGGAACCGTTTCATTAGACCATATCTGTCCATGAGGATGAGGATTAGAACACCCCATAGTTGCACCCCGATTCTCAAAAATTTGAACATAATTGATAAAATCATATGCACCGAGTTCACGATACTCCTGTTCCCATACATCTATCACTTCTCGAATATTTTTAACTTGCATCAAAGGAATAGTCAGATCATGGCGGGGTGAAAAACATATGACTTTGCAGATGCCCCGTTCGCTGTGGGCTATAAAAAGGCCATCCTCATCCATACGGTCCGAGGGAGTTTCTTCCAGTAAAGCGGAAAAGTCGTTTACAAACACAAAGGTAGTTTCGTAGTCGGGATTAGTTATTCCACCCGCCCGGGAGTTGCCCGGACAGAGATAACACTGTGGATCGTAACTCGGTTTTTTCTCAACCCGGGCATTCTCCTTGGATCCCTGCCAGGGTCGTTTTGTCCGATGGGGGGAGACCAAAACCCAGTCACCGGTGAGAGGATTATACCGTCGATGGGGATAATCTTTTAAGTTCATGATCGGCTCCTTAGAAATACTCTATTGCGACCAGTATGAAGGAAACGCCACAACATTTTCAAGTCAAAAATGAGTAGGGCAAGAAATTCTGATTTTGGAAGTCCTAAGATTTTTCTACTGGTCCAAACCCTGTGGGCAAGAAAACTCACTCGCCTACAGCGAGAATTTGCCTCTCCTCACATCCACACATATTTCGGCCAAAAGACCCCGTCATTCTTGTCGAGGGTCCCCACCATCCGCGCCCACACCAGCATTTGGGACCAGTTCAGC
>Ga0102934_1000049_pt1 | contig 58690 bp, 57 predicted proteins | sample SalPonR2_A_D1_MG_FD_78175 | JGI IMG/M metagenome (GOLD analysis project Ga0102934, IMG submission 78175) | Salt pond soil microbial communities from South San Francisco under conditions of wetland restoration - Salt Pond MetaG R2_A_D1_MG | ecosystem: Environmental > Aquatic > Marine > Intertidal... | reverse complement strand
CGCCCCCTCATTGTCATCCCCGCCGAGCGGTGCCGGATCGGGGGGGGCGGAAAGAGACCGCGCAACATAGAGTCAGAGGCACGTCCAGATCGCCGTGGTCCCGGTCTGACCCCCAGGACCTGCACCTCCTCCTCAACCTCTTCCTCTCTCCCCTCTTCCTCCGGCTCATCTCTCTCCTGAGTCAGATCGACGTAATTTGCGTCTCGAGTGCTTCGTCCTTCGTTCGACATCGTGTAAGGTGCGGACGCGGTGACCATGGATTCTTCGATGTACTCTCCATTCCCACTTTCATCGGAAGCGTAGCTCTGATTAGCTTCCAAAATAGCCGTTGCCCCACCGGGAGACCTGCCCGCGCTGTTGTTGGGAGCACGAAGGCGCGGAACACCCTGGCCGCGTTGTCGCTTGTTCCCTCGCTGATGCATTCATAAGAAGGCTGCGTCCACCTGTTTCGCATGGAGTGGAGGGGACCAAAGGGTGAGCATGGGAGGTGGGGAAGGGCGGGCGCCGGGCTGCCTCCTCGCCGTTTCTGTCGCCCTCGCTGCTTTGCCTGCGCTCCCGCCTTCCCCCGCCCTGCTCCCAGCAACGAGAAATTTGCGAAGGCTTTGCTGACGACTGGTACAATTATTTCCCCCCCAACAGAACTTATGGTCGTAAGTGAATTGCCAGGGCAGGTTTGATAGTGCAGGCAGCTCGACGAAACCCTCAGAGATGAGGATGGGAAGGGAGAAGCGGGTTGGGGGGCCGAATCAGCCGTCTTTGGCCATTTTTTTTGGAAAAAAGCCAGGCCGCAAGAAACACGAGACGAGTCAAGAAAGAGTGAGGGATAGCAATGCCGAAGTTTTCGAGGTGTGCCCTTCACGCGAGAGGATAGGGACTCGGGTTCCTCGATGGCGCAATCGGTGCATGACCCTTGTAGAGCGGTTGCTTGAGGAGGATGAGGAGGGATGGTTCGCGGGCCCGGTCAACGCCGAGCAGCTTGGGCTGGACGATTATTTCCGGATCGTCACAGAACCTATGGATCTAGGTACGATCAAGGCTAACTTGAAGGAGAAGGCCTACGTGTCACCGGAAGCCTTTGCTCGGGACGTCTGGCTGGTCTTCGATAATGCTCGCCGGTACAACGAGAGCCCCGACCATCCCGTGCATCAATTGGCGGTGGCGCTGGCATGCAGCTTTGGGCGTGCATTCAACGCCCTTTTTCCTAGGTCTGGTAGGTCCCGAGAAGAAGGAGGTTCACCGTCGAGGGCGACGCCAGTGCCTCGACGTGGAGGGCTTGCAGAGGGTCCAGAAAGGGACGGAGAGGGTCTCGAAGAGAGCGACGTAGAGATTCTGCCAGCCTCCGGAGCAGGGTGGTCTACAAAAAAGCCCTGTGAAATTGATCCACCTGTAAGTGTCGGAGCTTCTATCGGGGAGAAATTGCATCCTTTTTTTGCAAAGCGGACTCATAACCTTAGTCAGAGAGAGAATTTTACGACGAGTCTTACCGCAGTATCGACCAAAGCAAGCATTACATCTGCTCTAGAAAGGTAATATATATCTCATCTGAGCAATAGATTATTCTCGACCTGACGAGTCCCATGAGCGCCTCCCCCCCCCTTGTCCCACCCCCTTCTTGATACCCTCTGCCCTCAAAAAAACAATCGTACGGGGGCAAAATGTTGGGAGGAGTGCGCCTGACGGACAACTCACATTGTGTACATCGTCGAAAAAACAGTGATCTGCCAAGAACTGATGCGGCCGGCAGAAGCGCTACCGGCAAAGGAATGTTGTCGGGGTCTCGGCCCACTGAGGAGACTTCTTGCGAGGAGAGTGGCGCTACAAGGAGCAGTCAAGGACGCCGAGAGATGTCTGATGAGGAGCTTCTTGCAGCCAACGATTACTTTTTAAGCCAAGCGCTTAGCAAGCGTAAAGCGTCACTTCTCCGCGCCCACGCCGAGGAGGTGGAGAGGCGTATGCGCCGGGAATGGCTGGAGAGCTTGAACAACGGTAGAGAGATGCATCCCTTCTTTGAGAAAGCCAGAGCTGGAAGCAGCGGGCGTTCTGAGCTTCGACGGAGCGAAGGCTGTATATCAATGCAGGATGAAAGGGCTTGGACTTGCCCGTTGTTTCCGGAAGTGACTCACGTCCATCAGGAGGACGACACAGAGCAGCAGAACGCCCAAGTGCCTGCAGACACCATTTGCCTAGGAGAACTCTTAATACCGAAGCTGGGCGCAATGCCCGCGTTTTTCGGTCGTGACGCTGGCTCGCTTCCTTTACATGCATCTCGTTGTCTAGTTTCCGAAGTCACGAAGACTCCAGAGGAGAATAGGCCCTCGGACGCGGGGGAAGCCGAGGGAGCCTCGCGAGGCATTATGCTGAGAAACGCAGATTTGAATGAACGGGGTCGCAGCATGCTGCTCCCTGTCAGCAATAGCAATGCTCAGCATGGTGCAGCTGAAAGTGAACAGGTGGGCGTATGTGCATGTGGTGTGTAACGGACCGCAAAGGCCGTTTTTCTTCCAGGGCGCGTCTAACACATATTCCAATACATGCGTACCGCAGACGGTGCACTCCCTAGCCTCATCCGCAGAGATCGACGCTAAGGTCATCAGACGTCATTTGAAGTGGATGAAGAGGCAGCGAGAGCGAGGGTCGTCAGGCGTGGCAGCCCAGTGGGTGGATAGGTATCGGCCCGACGAGCCTGATGCGTTGGTGAGCGTCGGATGAATGAGGCGCATTTGAAGGCCGCTCTTTGTCCGATTCGAGTCTTAAAGTATTGTTCTGTTCTCATCCCGTCCTCTTGAACAGGTGTGGCCTTTGCGGCAGGCGGCTCTCTCGCTGCAGCAGTGGTTGGAGGACTGGCAAGAGTGGCGGCTGACAGGCTCGCGCGGTCATTCAACAAAGCAGAAGCGAAAGAAGCGTTTGCATGAGCGTTCGAAGCGTGACGCGGGAGATATAGATGAGGGCGAATGGAACGATGGTGAGCCGCGCACCACGACGCTCGTATGTGGCCCTTCCGGGATAGGAAAGTCGGCGGTTGTTTATGCGACAGCGGCAAGGCTTGGCTTCGAGGTCATTGAGGTCAACACCAGCCAACTCCGGTCGGGTGTCGAAATCAAGAAACTCTTCAGCGAGGCCACGCAGTCACAGCATATAAGGCAAGCTTCTAGTGTTTGTACATTCGATCAGACGACGCCAGCGGAGCAGCTTTGGCTCACGTAAGTCACATTTGCATTGCTCGCTCTTTCTCAAGGTCGCCCTTGTCGGTGTCCTTCCTGCGTGAAGATTTTCTTCAGATGTATAGATATATATATATATGTAATGGTCGCTTTTGACTACACCTCCCGTTGCAGGAAATCAAGTAAGGGCGCGAATGGGCCCCAAAAAAGGAAAGGCGCGAAACAGAAGGATGAAGACGAGGTTGTCTGGCTCGAACAACCGATCCCGCGGAGCAGATCCGCGAACCGTATGACCCTCATCCTCATCGAAGAGGTGGATTTGGTTTTTGAAGGTAGATCAACGCGTTGAAAATTATGGCTTTTTCTTGTTCTTGCCTTTCACTGCCAAATTTACCTCGTCGGGTGTAACTTGAAGTACTTCTATAACCGGGTTTCATTCGATCCGTCGTTCCTCAAACATCACGGTACAGAGGATGTAGGGTTCCATAGAGCGCTGCGCGAATTCATGTCTTCTGCGAAATGGCCTTTGGTGCTCACTGCCAACCATCCGCCGGACTGGCTATCAGAGATGGAATGCTGCCGTACAAGGACAGTCCTACCCTGTCCCACTGTCACATTGGCCCTCATGCTAAGCATGATTTGGGCAACAGAGGGCTTGCCGGGTTTACCTCCAGAACATTTTTGTGCCCTTGCGTGCTCCTCCCGAGGAGATGTTCGCTCAGCTATCATGAGCCTGCAGATGTGGTCTTTCGACTTCTCACCGAATAGACAAGGGAACACTGGGCACCAAGGAGCACCATACCGATCCGGAGCTTCAGCCCTATCCCTGTTGCAGACGGGAAAGAATGTAGATTTCCGTAAGGCTTTAAAGGATCAAATGCTAGAGCAGAAACGGCTACAGAGTCGGACGCACGCAGATTGTAACCAGTCTCTTCCAGAGAAGCACTCGATTTTCGGTTACCATCGTCCGGTTGTGGACTGTGTGCACCCTCTGTGTGGGAGCCATGTCGGGGGCACGCGCATCACTATCCGCGGCCGACATTTCTTGCAGGCGAGCGACGAATCTGCCGGGGCCTGGGCTCCTGTGGACGTTCGTCTCGGGTCCCTGGCCTGCCTGCACGTAAAGGTGCTGTCCGACACGGAGATAACGGCCGTCACGCCGGCGCTCCCCCGCTCCTTGTATCCTGGCCAGCTTCCTGTCATTGTGACTATCTGTCGCTTGGTAAACAGTGCGAACACCTGGCAGCTGGCTTGCAGGGCTTGTTTTCGATTCCAAAGTGAGCGTCGCCCTGAGGACAGAAATTTTCCAGATCTCAAGTTGCCCGGCCATCATCTAAAGCGATGGAGATCGACAAGAGATGAGACGCCAACCAAGCAGTTGCAAATGAAAGGAAAGCATGTACGAGAGAAAATTCAGGTCGAGACGAATGTAGAAGGAGAAGAGCAGTATCAAGTGAACGCTGACGATCAAAGCGAAAATTATGAGGGTCAAGTCAAACGTCGAAGAGTGGTACTTGAAAGTGAGAGCGAGGACGAAGAGGTAGAGAGAAGATATGTGCAGAACGACTTGCCCTCCTCAAGTCCTGATGCGGTGGTCACGGATGAAGTTCGAGATGACAAGGAGCGAGGCACAGCGACATGCGAAACAGATATTCTGTCGCACACTGATATCAGGTCGCAGGCCCAGGCAGTGATTGCCAAAAGAGAGGGCCCGATCTCTTACACGAGGGACGAAAGAGGGGATATGGAGGAGATTTCGAAGGAAATTGACAGGATCAAAGTTGAGAATGAGAAGTTGACTGAGCAGCTCGATGTTGTGAGAGCAGAAGTGCCGGTGGGAAAGACAGAGGAAGGGCGGAACGTAACAGGAGGAGCGGTACGACTACAACAGGAGAAGGATCAAGACTCGAAGACAGAAGCACTTGACGAGGACAAGGGTAACAATAACTGGGACACAGGCGAGCATGGGGGACTGCCTGATGCGGGAGCACAGAAACATGACCAAGAAAGGTCGGTTGCGACTCTTCCAAGGCGTCTATGGCGCGAGGTGCTTCGGCCGCCATCGAGGGGTGCTTCTTGTGTCGACACCTGTGCCTTGGAGATATTGAGCGATCATGCGGACGCTTTGTCGTGCTGCGACTTACTTGAAACGCTTACACCGGGACTCGACGGGGATGATTACGTGCAGGCCCCTTGCTCCTCGCTACTACGGCACGCTATTCCAGCAAAGGTCAGGCGTGTTTGAAGTTTGAAAGCGGTTTGCATGGCTGTCCGTCACATCTATCTCACGCACGCTTCATTTCTCATCTTATACTCAACGTGTAAAACTCAGGCAATAAGTGAGGAGAACAGCCCTTGGCCGCGGGGATCGGGTGGGGGCCATGAAGTCAGTACCTTACTGCAGATATTGCTGGCTCGACGACAGCGGCCCGTTTGCTTCAAAGAAATCTGTTTCCCGCCTGTTGACTCGACCATGATGGAAAGTCTGAAACGGAAGCGAGCCCTAGACGTGGTATGCGGGGGAGGTGGCTGTCGCAACCTAAGCTGTGATTCAACTTTCATCATCAATGTAGAGAGTACTGTGTCACGAAAAGGAAATCTGCTGTATTCTTAATCCCTTCTATTTACTTACACAGGTTCTCGCCCTGATGCCGTCTTGCTTTTCCTTGCGATGGCCCTCTCGCCAGGATGTGCAAGTAGACTACACACCTTTGTTGCGATCCATGCAGGTTGCGGACAGGTTTCGATGCTTTGCTGTACAAGATTTAGGGCGAGGATGTCGAAAGAAACGCACCTATTGGGATAGAGTGCTCTCAATAGAAATGAAGCACCTTGAAGATGATTTGGTTTTATTAGCTTCAGACTCGCCTTTTTCGTTATGGCGGCTGTCAGGTGAAGTGAACGGACTAGGCCAGATCATCTGAGTTGACACGGCACTTGACGACTGAATGTACGCAGTCGAGTGTGCGCTGTGGTTCCTCGGACAATCGAGAATGACTTACAGTGAGTAGAACGACAAGGAAAAGTAGAAATTTATCTCGTAAAACGACGCATGTACAAGTAAAAATAGAAATAAGCAACATTTTTCTCATCACGTTTTTATTGATTGAAGGTGAGCACGTCTCAAAAGATGAAGGCTGAATTGAGTAACATCTTCGATGTATCAGAATATTGACTTTAATTAGCTGATGTACCCTGGTGTTTTTTTTTCTCGCAAATGTACAAGAAATGAGGCAAAGATTTGGTGTGGGGGATATCCTGAACTGTGATCTGAAAGTTGATTTCCATGTCATCCAATAATTTCAGGCGAAAGTGCTTTTGGTGGAATGAAATGCTCAAAAAAAGGCTTTCGCAATCATTCCGTAAGAGCATGGCCACGCCTCGCATCACCTTTGCCACGTCCTCCCTTACTTCCTCTCTAGGATTCCATGGATCACCTGTATGCACTGTCAAGGCATCTAGAGCTGCTTTTTCTATGACAATGTCAAATGAAGCCGGAGGGAAAGCAGAGCTAGCCAAATCTGTCATGTCTCCCACCATCCACTCAAACCTGCCTGTTTCTTCTCCGTAAGTAGCTCTCATCTTATTTATCAGCACCTCGGAAAAGTCTTGGTTGCAAATATAGCTTTCAGGATGTAGAAAATGTTTCAGCTGTATCGAAAGCGTCGAATTGCCGCATCCAATGTGAAGAATGCGAAGTGGACGGTCGATAGGTACGTATTTCCTCAATAAACACTCAATGTCTTCAAACGCGACGAGCCAATCGTATGATTCTTCCTGCAAAAAACGCGCATTCCAGTACTCCACATCTTTATATTCATCATCTGGTTTCATTTCGGAAAGTAGGCTTGATTTTTCTGAAACGTAATACACGAAACAAGAAAGTAAGCTTACGTTATGATGAGAGCAGAAGGTGAAGGCAAGTGGCGTTGTGATTGATGCTTCTTCAATGACATCGCCTGTAAATCCTCCCGTATATCCTGTGTCTGTTGTTATCTTTGATATTTTGATGGGCGGGAAACGAGAAGAAACATGATTAGGATGCGGAATAGGCAGGGCTGTGGTAGGAAGCAGCTTGGCAAGCGCTGCTTCAAGGGAAAATTTCGAGGTCAAACTGCTAAAAGTCGCTCGCAATTTTGCATAACGATTGGAATCTCAAGATCTTCTGCAAGACCACTACCACCGCAACGAGGAGGTCCAGATCGCATATGAGATGGAGAGTTGCCGCATGTTTAACATAACAGTAAGTTACTGCCGAGGCGTACACCGTGCGATGTCGTGAAACAGAATCTCATGCAAGTAAAGTCAAAATGTCTGGACTTTCGTACCGTCAGGCATTAAAATTTAATGGCTGGTGAATTAAATAAAAAGAAAAAAGCAACATGTCGCCCAAGCATTGCATCATACAGTCATAAGTTGTGAGGACACCTTTCTTCTTGCTCCCAGCCCATGCCAGGATCGGCACCGAGAACGAATAATTAGAAAAATGAAAAGAAAAGGAATGTACAGGCACTGTGGCCATTCAGGTGAGAGGTGTTTACATTGATTTTCTACCATATACCATACTTATGTTTGCGTAGGAAAGACAGGAAAAAAGCGCGAGTAGGTCGTGAGATCGTCATGTGCCATAATGCATGTTGCGCCACTCATTGGACGGGCATGATCCATCGCCGGGCGGCCCTCGGGGACACATGCTTCGGCGCCCGGAATAAAGTGGCGCGTTCGAAGCGGGCGGAAAAGTTTTTGTAGAATGATCCTTCGACTGCACATACCCTTCAGGAGGATTTTGAGCTCTCGTGACTTCCACTGAGGAGGCCACGTCCGGAGTGCCCTCTTTTCTTCTTTAAATTGCTTACACAATAGGCACATTTCTCTAAAAAAGACTGATTGTGGCTGGCACGTGAGTTGGGGCAGATCTCCTCAGTTCGATTTCAGCACGTGTTCGCAGCCACTTCCTTGCTGATAGCATTTCTCGCCCCTGGAAAGTAACCTGTCCCGCTAACCATTGCCTTTCGCCTTTCATTTTTTTGGGGGGTAAAAACTGGTCCTAGATTTGTTGGCTGAAAGGATCATGTGATGTCTTTGATGCCTACGTTCCTATATGAGCTGTCATGCGCACGAGCATGGTTATTCCATGGTGAGACTTGATTTTTTCATTTTGACAGGCAATCACAGAGTTTCTATGGCAGACACTCCTAGCCGTGGAGCAGTCGAGGAGATGATCAGCTTTTATTCACGGTTTGACCCGGCGACATACCTGTCCGACCTGGAGAGTGCTTGCAGACGTCAAGATGGCCGCAGTCACAAGCAGCTAAGGCCACTCAAGCTGCTCCAGGGAATCTTACAAAAGAGCACTGCGGGTTCATCCCTGGCGAAGATTGGTGAAACGAAGGTGTTAGCGGGGGTGAGCTTGCAGGTGGGCCAACCAGGTGAAGATTCTCCTGAAAAAGGAGAGATAGGTGAGTTTGGAACGCGTATGACTAAATAATTACCAATTTGTTTTCAAATTTGAGGGAGTGGAAAAGAAAGATATTTTGTTTCGCTAGCAACCGAATTCTATCGTTCATCTTCATCACCCATTTTATCTTTTTTTTCTTACTGGCCAGGCGTAGAAGTTAATTTATTGCCACTGTGCCATCCCAAGTTCTCCTCGATCCAGGCGCAGCAAGAGGAAAGCAAGGCACTGGAAAACTTTGTGCAAAGCGTCTTATTGAGGTAGGCCCCGGAGGCTGGGTGAAACAGAAAACAGAATACAAAAGAACCTGCTGACAAATGTTTGAGAGGGACTCATGATTTTTGGAGGCTAAATGAAGTGCATTTCCTATAGGTGCAATGTTGTACGGCGCGAGGACCTCTGCATCGTAGAAGGCCGCCATGTATGGAAGTTGAATGTTGATTTACAGTGCCTCAGCCATGATGGAAGCTTGGCAGACGCCTGCGTCCTGTCGGCCCTGTTAGCTCTTGCTGACGTCACGCTACCTGTCACCATCGTCGGCACGGACGAGAAAGTTGTCATCTTGCATGGTAAGGTTTCATAAATTTCTGAATCGTCGGCGGGTTTCATCATTGTCTGTTTCGTACCATTTTCAGTCTTTTCAAGAAATTTTATTTCAAGACACTTTCCAAAATTGCCCTCATTTCGCTTCAGACCGTCCGCCCCGGCGCTTGGAAATGGCGCGTTTTCCCATCCCCTTGACTGTAGGTTTTCATGCGGACATGCTCCTTGGCGATTTGTCCTTGGCTGAGGAGGAGAAAATTCCGACACGTTTGAGAATTGCCGTAGATTGTGAGACAGGGCAGTTGTGCACGTTACAGAAGCTTGGAGGTGTATCCATGGCCTCCGAGCACTTAGACAGCGCAGTGGCTTTGTGCGGTGCTCGACAAAAACAATTTCTCCTCGAGCGGGATCTGCGACAAGACAAATCGTGACGCGAAATAACATGACATGTACAAAGGCGAAGCTCAGAGGAGAGTCTTCGAGAAATCATCATACAGAATGACTTACAACAATTTTTTTTAACCAGCGCTTCAATATTCTTTAGATTCGAGACACTGCTGTATTGTTTCCACTAGACAAACAGTAGTGCGTTGATATGCTCGTGCTTGCTCCTTCCTGCAACGACTCATAGGCCGAAGAAAGGGTCATTTTGAGATCCTGGTGGCCGTAAGGGAAAGGCTGTGCCTTGTTGTTGGTACGAAGCGTGATGAGCTTGCGGATGGTGCTGTTGGTGCTGTTGTACAAAAGAAGTCTGCATCTGGACCGGCATCTGGACGTTCGAGTTCAGCGAGGTCATTGCCTGTCCTGGAAATGACATTTGCTGAGGCGGCAAGTACATACCACTACCGCCGCTCATACTGGTGGTGGCTGTATTCGGAACGCCACGCCTTTGTTGATATGTGAATTGTTGCTGTAAATACTTTCCTCCTCCCATCATTGCTGGCCCTGTCGGTGTTTCAACGGGTTGCTGCCACGGCTGCGGCGTCCCACCCATCATGTGCTGCTGCTGCATAGGCGAAGAAAGCATCCCTCGACCGGGAAAAAACGGTTGAGCGCCCGGCGACGTCATGATCTCCGGAGGGGGCGTGCGATCGATAAAGATTGGCCGAGCGAGAGGCTGCGGTGCGCGAGCCGCGCGCGACGCTTTGATCTCTTCCAAGCTCCTGTTATCAACGTACACGGAAGAGTACAGTTTTGAAGGAGAGATGCTCCCCGAGGCTCCTTCGTCATCGAGCAGGTTGTTGAGGTTGACCAATGACGCTGTGGCCTTGTCCACGTCCACCTCCCCTGAGTCATCCTTCGTCGCCACTCTCACTAGTGCCGTCGTGCTCCTCTTGTCCGTGGAAAGATTTGCACCAGGTCCCTGCACGTAAGTGAATGTAGGCAATGGCCTTCCATACGTCAGCGGCGGCATGGACAGCGGTGGGGTCCTCTCCTGAACTTCGGACGTTCCGCCAAATTCTTTGACCAAGTCGTGTGCCGTCGCGTTACTGCGTCCCTTAGCCTCGTTGAAGCTGGCAGTGAAGTCCGCGAATTGCTCTTTGGATGCAGGCCCTGAAAATGGATCGCTAGCCAGTCCGCCACCGTCTCCCTCCCAGCCTCCCAGCAGGTCCACCGGAGGCGTGACAGACGTCGGGCGTTGCTGGGAATGAGACATGCCAAGCTTCGGCCTGCTGCCCGCTCTGGTGATAACACTGTGAATACCCCGAGGATTAAAGGCCTCGTCTGTCTCACGCTGGCCCGGCGCCTTCCGGGTCGTTACACTCCCCTGCGCGGTAGGGCCCTGCGCGTTGGGCTCCATCAGTCGTGGTAAATGTACAGGCCTCAAGGGCAAAACGCCAAAAGGCACACCGTCCAACTGTCAGCAGAAGTGAAGAAAAATCCGTGAACGGTCCGGTGTATGCAGCCAAAGCCGTGCGACCGGGCAGCCAGCTCACACGTCTTGTCACTTACCGTCAACTCATACATCTTGTCGTTACGCCCCCGGCCCACGTCCACGAGGTCAGTGATGTCAACGCGCAGAGCGTGGTCGCCATCAAACCAAGAGTGGCTGAATGTTCGGGACAGCTCCTCAGAATGGTGGATCTGACGCCCGTCGTAAGTTATAGTCTTCTTTCCCGAGACAACTGAGTGCGCTAGGACAATCTCCTGAGTTTAGCCAGATAATGTCTTTATAAGAACAACGCAATGCGGGACCGCTTCTTGCGACTTATATATACGCGACAGCAATTTCCAGAATTTTACGTTTGTATGCCTCCGCGGCTATACGTGCGTAGGCATTATTACTCTTGTCAAAACTCACCCTTTCCTGTCCTCTTTCCCCAAAGCTGAACGTCCAGCGTGCGCGACGCTTTGTCGCGCGCACAGTCTTCCCCACGTCCTCAACTTCGTGGTAAACGCGATAGCAATCCTCTGTTGGCAAGTATCACGAAAAGTGACGGAATTGGCGTCGTGGCTAGCAAAAAAAAATATCCGTAGATCGAACCCTCTGTCTCTCACACGTAAGACTCGACTATCGAACAAAGATCCAGAAAAAGGTACCGGTCCTCCGCATGGCAGGTTGATATGTACATCAATGGACAATGCATACGCGGTATTCGCTGCGTTGCACTTCCCGAGTACGGGAAATGCCACTCTACATCCCTGTCTACTTACCGAATTTAGGAGGGTGGAAATTCTTACTTCCCCTGAATAAATCGTGCTGACCGCTCATTGTCAACCTAGACAAGCTGCGAAAAAGTTTTTCGCAAATCGGTGCGTAATTATTGCCGCTGTAGGACGTCAAAGAGGGTCAGAAGTGATGTTCGATCCGATGAGTACAAGTTAAGAAGGGGATGTGGAAGCTTCTCGGGCTTGAGCCTTCTCCTGCAGCCACGCGAGCGCCCCCGCGGTGCGTCGCGACCCTGCAAGCCACGGCGGGCGCCACGGCTGCTGACAACAAGGGGGTAGAGAAGAGTCGATAATGGCCCGGTTTCGCACGCTGCGTGTGGTCTGCGACTGGTGTGGGACTTTTCGACCTTCTCGGGCTTCGGCGACCCCACGCCCTCTCTCTACCAGCTAGCTCCCAGGAAGAGACAAGCCGAGGCGGGCAAGTGCTCACGCAAAGACGAAATGCGCGGATACAGAAAACGAAAATGATGAGCGGAAGCAACAGCCTGGTGATTGTCTCTTTGTTGACCAACGTATTGGCACTTTTTCTCTCGGTGACCACTACCTCTGCACACCGACATGTGTCAAACCTCTGAAGATGTTGCTGCTCCAGCTCCTTTTAATAGTTGCTCGATTACATGCTTTTTGCCCCTAGAATTTTTGTACAGCGAGTGAAATTTTATTTTGGCAGTCTTCCATTCCCATGAGCGCTGCTCCATGCAGGACAAAATGTCACGTGTTTCTCGTCTGCCCTCCCCTTCGATCCTTTTCTAGTGCCAACATCATCTGCATGAAATTTCCATCATCCTTGATTTGCACAATTGGCATGCACAGAGTATTCTCCGAAACGCACTGTTTTTTCCCCGTAGTTTCGCTCAAATCCTTGTCTTCTTCATCCATGCTCCCGTCCTCGTCTCTCCCATTGCTGGAAAAAACCTCTCCATGTCCCCTTCTTTGCTTTTTGGCAAGTCTTCTACGACGACGCTTCTCGGCAAGTTTTCGGGTCCGCTCTTCACTCTCCTTCCTCTTGCGCTCCATAGATTCTTCATAGATCTTCTGCTCTTCCTCTGCTGTGGCTTTCTCCTCCATCTCCGCCAAGCGAGCCATTTCCGTGCGTCGGTGCGCCCGATATATATGGAAGCTGCTGCTGCTAGCCCCCGCTGTACTTCCTGTGACATTTTCCAGCTTTTCAATCTAGAGATATGTTCAAAGGCGTGAAAAGGTGTGATGTAAACAGAAGCAGAGAAACCCACTCGTGATTTGGTTCCATTGTTACGACAAAGAAAGAGGCGCGAAGAAAGACAAAGAAAGAAGAAGCAGTACTCGGGGCCCGGGTCGTCAAGTCAACACTTGCGCCGGACTATCGCGTGCGTTACCGTCTCCTCCTATTTTCTTTTACCTTGCTGCGCTGGGGGTTGCCATCGCGATCCTCACCGCCATCATAGGCAACACTGGCTATCTTCGGGTTGTTATCGCCGTACGCTTGTACGCTAGTGTAGCGTCCCATGATACAAAGGATGATCTCTTGGAATCTGGAACACAGGAGATGGTGGTGAGCGTGAGGGTGTGATTTTTGCGGCGGCCTGTGTGTGCGTGGAAGCTGTGGGAAAGCCAGTCAAGGACTCGCTGAGGTGAAGGAGCGAGCAGGAAGTATTCGTAGCCGCGCTATCTCACAGGACTTCCGCCTCGAACTTCTTCGAACAGGGACATTGACGGGACAGCCGCTGCTTCTGTGTTGCTGATGGCAGATCTCGCCAGCAGCATCATCAACATGAGTACCAGGTAAGCCGGGCAAAACGGGTGTGATTGCTTCACAAGACCCTCGTCCACTATGTTGTGCTGCCCTCGGGACCACTGTTGTCTGGCCCGCAATTTCCTTACGGTCCTTTCATACAACCCCTCTTCCTGTACCTTTTGTCAAATGAAGAGAAGCTCATAAAACATAGCTTCTCTACCGGTACCCGACCGACTGATTATCGTTTCGAACTTCCCTCCTCCTCATCCTGCTTTATTCTCCATATGCATTTTTTGGCTTCAGGGTCCTTTGAAAATACCGATATCCGCTTGGTTCCTTATGTACAGTTGACTAATACATAGCCATTGTTCTCTGCATGCGTGTGTCAGTAATTTTGCGTGTAAGAACTGGGCCTTACCTTTCCTCATCCACGCGACAGCCTGCGAGGGGACTTCTTCGAGCTGGTTAAGGCAATAGGGGAGTGTCGGTCGAAGCAAGAGGAAGATCGCATCGTGGTGGATGAGATTGCAGTCCTCAAAGCAAAAATGGGTACACAGGCTACCTTCAGTAAGAAAATGAAGGAATATTTGGTGCGCCTCATCTACTGCGAGATGCTGGGGCACGACGCCTCGTTTGGATACATAAAAGCAGTAGAACTTTGTGCATCGAGCAATCTTCTTCAGAAGCGCGTGGGATATCTGACAGCCAGTCTTTGCTTGGCGCCCGATCATGAATTTCGATTTATGCTGGTCAATCAATTTACGCGCGATATGGCTTCCATTAATTATCTGGAAGTCTGCGCGGCGCTGAATGCTGTGTGCCGCCTGGCCACTGTCGACACTATCCCCGCTCTACTGCCAGAAGTGACGAACAAGCTGCGGCACGAGCAAGAAGCCGTTCGAAAGAAAGCTGTTATGGCCCTTCACAGGTTTCATAAATTGCAGCCAGGCTCCATCGCCCACCTGGATGACCGCATTCGCCGAGCTCTCTGCGACAAGGACCCGTCTGTCATGGCCGCCGTGCTATGCCTTTTGCTGGACCTTATCTCTGCCTCTCCAGCGCCATACCGCGATCTAGTTCCAAGCTTCGTGAGTATATTGAAACAGATCGTGGACCACAGGCTTCCCCGCGACTACGACTATCACCGGGTGCCGGCACCATGGGTGCAGATGCACCTTCTCCGGATCCTCGCTCTACTGGGAGCATCAGACCAGCGTAGCAGCGAGGGCATGTATGAGGTGTTGATTGAAGTCATGCGACGAGCAGACACGGGAATAAACGTTGGCTACGCCATTGTTTACGAGTGCGTGCGGACAGTCACCACAATATACCCTAATACGGTGCTGCTCGATACTGCGGCCGGGAGCATTGCAAGGTTCATCGGGAGCGATAATCACAATTTGAAGTACCTTGGCATCAAGGGTCTAGCATCGATTGTAAAAGATCATCCTCGGTATGCGTCGCAGCATCAGCTAGCCGTCATCGATTGCCTGGAGGACCCCGACGAGACACTCAAGCGGAAGACTCTGGACCTCTTGTACCGCATGACCAACCCTGTCAATGTAGAGTTCATAACCGCCAAGCTATTAGAATATTTAGAGAAGGCAACTGATCCCTTTCTTCGCTCCGATCTTGTCCACCGGATCTCTCATTCTGCCGAACGCTATGCCCCCTCCACCTCGTGGTACATCCAGACCATGACGCGGGTAAGTCCTCCTCGATTGTGGTCGCCTCCTTTCCCTGTGAGAGTTTCGATTGACAGTTGACTAGGTTGTGTGACTAGCTTACGCGACGAATTTGCTAAGCTTGGCCTTGTATCCTTTTTCCATGTGCAGATATTTCTGCTAGCGGGCGATTTGGTCAAACTTGAGGCAGCGCACACTTTGATGCAGCTCATTGCCGAGGGCACTGGGGAGGACGATGAAGCCGATGAACAACTGCGTCGCGATGCTGTTGAGAACTACACCTCTCTCTTGTTGGATGATGCCCTCAAAACAGTGGGTGGGGCCTCGTTGCCAGACATACTAGTACAAACTATGTCCTGGACGCTCGGCGAATACGGCTATCTATCAAAACGGCTTCCTCAGTCCGAGCTTATTGAATGTCTTGTCGCTGATATCGCCCACCGGCCATTTGCTGACCCGTGCACTCGGGGTTTCGTGGTCGCGGCGGTGGTTAAACTGGTAGCACAGACAGGCTCTTGTCCTGTTGCCGTCTCCTCTCTAATCGCTCTTTACAGCCAGTCCAGAAACCTTGACCTTCAACAGCGCTGCCTCGAATATACAGCTCTTCTTCAGGCTCCTTCCCTGTTGGTTGATGTGCTACCGGTGGATGCTAGTTGTGAAGACTTGGATGTAGACGAGAGTCTTCCGTTCCTTGAGTCCTTTGTCCAGGCAGCAATTGCACGAGGCGCAACCCGTTACTGCCCGCCGCCGGAGCATGTGGAGGTGTTGGGGTCGGTGGAAGGTCATCAAGTGAAAGGGCCAGGCTTGAAGCTTGCTCCGTACGCGAAACCGGCACACACGCTGCCCGGCGCTGTTCCCGGAAGCCTCCTGGCTGGCCTCTCCGTCAAAGGTGCCTCGCTGAGCACGTCATCGCCGTCAAGCGGTCCCAAAGCCGTGTGTGATACGGGAGGCGTTGCGAAACAAGGTTTACGGCCGGTCGCACAGATATGGAGTAGGCACGGCGCTGTCCATGGTCCCAAAGGTGTCGGGACACCGAATGGCACAAGGTCCACAACAGTGCATGCGGCGACCGCGCCAACTTCGTCTTTGGGGTGCTCATCCGGGTCAATGGAAGATCACGGGGTGGCTAGAGGGGGGCAAAGCGGGGATAGTGGGACTGGTAATCTTGAACCTAGTCGGCGCGAGATGACAGAGAAGGAAAAGATGGCTCAGGCTCTTTTTGGGGGGCTCGTTTCGCCGCCGTCGGAATTCGTTCGTCCAATGTGGGGTGCAGGAGGGTCAAAAGTCGGCGCGGTCGCCTTCAAATCAGCAGTACCACATAAATCTTTCAATGCTGTGGAGAAAGGCTCGCCTGGGATCGCTGCCAGGTGTCCGAAGTCCTCGGAAGGCGCTGTAAATCTTTTGGAAATGGACGGCGCTAATGACATGGGAACACCGAAGGTCTCCGCAAACACATCCACTCCTCTATCATCGTCATGTCCTCCTTCAAGGAGGGATCAGACACTAGCGCCATCCTTGTTTGACTTCGGCGACGAGGCAAATGCGTTGCATTCGAAGTTTAAAAGTATTCCTCCATCTGAGACGACCGCTGTTTTGGCGCCTGTCTCATCACTCCCTTCACATCTTACATCTCAAGGCGATCCATTTGCTGGCTTATCTGGGGTGGCTATGCAAGGCTCACATTCAGGAACATCAGGATCCTCACAATTTTCCCATGCCGGGCATAATTTGCATCCGTTGCCCATCAACACGGAAGAATTTGGGGCTCGGTGGACGCAAATGCGTTTCCAGTTTCCAGCACTAGGCACACGAACTTTTTGTCGAGAATTGGATGTGCTGGCGGGTGCATTCCAAGAATTGGGCATGAATGTAGTAGAGTCTATCCCTAGGACAGCAGAGGTCATCGCTGCGGGCCGTCTTGGTGCAGAGGGAGGGATCGAGGTGCTCCTTCATGCCAAGTTCCATAACCAGACCGGCATAACGGATTGTATAGTTAAATGTGATAACCATGATATAGCGCGAACACTCTGCGAACGCTTAGTCAGAGCTCTGTCTAGGTAATCATCATCAGGAGGCAGGTCCGTCTGCATTATTGGATCATCGGAAGACATTTTGTCAGGACGAGTCGACCTTACACGTCTACCTGTCCCTACTTTGCGATCCGTCCGTGACTTTCTTTGGTGTCCCATTGGCATCATGTGCTCGTATCTTAGATGGCAGGGCTGTGTATACTTCCTGATTGGACCAGAGAAATGGGATTATCTTTTCAGGAGGATCTCGTTTCGGACAGGCGATCGACATAAGCAATTCTTGCAGCAGCAGTTGTCCTCCAGAAGTCAATTACAAAATAATGTACCATTAAACGAAATGACAGATCCTAGATATCACGTTTAAATTTTGGTGGACAACTATGGGGGAAAATGCGACCCTTAAGTTACTCTCGAAAGATATCCTTCCTCGATTAAGCCGGTTCATAGGTCGGCGTCTCTATAGCTGTATCTTTCTCGATGAATCCCGTTACAAAGTGTCTGGTGGAAACCCTCAGCCAACAACTCTCTTCTATTTTAAATGAGATCCGGTGTCCATCTGGCTACGACATAAGAAAGCAATCCTCGCGGTCTCTGCTCTTCCACGAGTAAATCGCTTCCGAAAAAGGACGGTTTGAATGCTCGGAAGACTTGACTTGGGGAGTACATTTCGCGCTTTCTCTTACTGGTCAATTCTTTCACAGAACAAGATTCTCGTACGTGAGCTTGACTTTATCAAGGAATGCGTCAGTTGTAAGGTATTTATCCGGACTCACAGTCCAGCCGTGCACGCAAATGGCCAGATCCTTTGTCATGAAGCCTTTCTCCACCGTCTTTATCACGGCGGCCTCCATGTCAAGGGAGAACTTCGTGAGTATAGGGTTGTTGTCGAGCTTAGCTCGATGCTGGAGTCCACGCGTCCATGCGAAAATGCTGGCGATAGGATTGGTACTGGTAGGCTTGCCTTTCTGGTACTCGCGCCAATGTCGCGTGACAGTGCCGTGTGCTGCCTCGGACTCCACCGTCTTACCGTCGGGTGTGATCAACACCGAGGTCATAAGGCCCAGTGAGCCATAGCCCTGAGCAACAATATCGGACTGTACATCACCGTCATAATTCTTGCAAGCCCACACCACGCCACCCTCGCTTTTGAGCACTTGCGCTACCATATCGTCGATGAGTCGGTGTGTGTAGGTTATGCCCATCGCCTCATATTGAGCTTTATACTCTTTCTCGTAGATCTCCTCAAAAATATCTTTGAATCGCCCGTCGTATTTCTTCAGTATAGTGTTCTTAGTGCTTAAAAATAACGGCCAGCCTTTCATTAGCGCGTACGCGAAGCACGAGTGGGCAAAACCGCGGATGGACTGCAAAAAGAGGAAGGCGACGGAACGGGGAAGGGTGAGTGCGCCGCCAGCAACAGGGTGGAGGGTGATGTCGTAATGCTAAATATGATATTAAGTTCCAACTAAGCCAATCTCACCAACTTTAGGGAGACAGCGCGACTTAACGTACCTCGTCGGTGTTGTACATGGCCATGCCCACACCTGCGCCCTTGAAATCGAAGACATTCCATGTTTTTTTTTCGGTCCCATCGGTGGATGTGAAGGTCATTTCGAACTTGCCTGGCTTGTCTACCACGAAATCGGTGGCCCGGTACTGATCCCCGAATGCATGGCGCCCCACGACTATCGGCTTCACCCAGCCAGGGATGATACGGGGAATGTTGCTGATAACGATGGGCTCTCGGAAGACGGTGCCATTCAAGATGTTGCGGATGGTCCCATTTGGGGACCGCCACATTTCCTTCAGCTTGAACTCCTCCACACGCTGTTCATCCGGCGTGATGGTTGCGCATTTAATCCCCACGTTGAATTTCTTGATAGCGTTAGCAGCGTCCACGGTCACCTGGTCGTTCGTCTTATCACGATTTGGCAAGCCTAGGTCATAGTATTCGATCTTCAAGTCCAAGTACGGTAATATAAGCTTGTCTTTGATCTGTTTCCAGATCACGCGAGTCATCTCGTCCCCATCCAGGTCCACGACGGGGTTCTCCACTTTAATTTTGGCCCCCACAGCTGCCGTGCGTGAGACTGAAAATTTACGCATGTCAGGATTACGGAAAAGGAAAAAAAAATGTAATCACGTTATTATCTCCAGGTAGTGTTCGCGTGGTTCAAGTTCTTGCGCATGGGAAGAAGCTTGACTCTTATAGAAAGAAAAAATGGCTTGGGAGGACTTGAGGAGAGAGTAAGCACGCACGGAGTAGGTGAAACGGACGAAGAGCCACACAACAGGAAAGAGACGACTTACAAGAGCGGGAATCCATAAGCCTATAAAGGGCCGGCGGCGAAGAAGAAAATGATGAGGTCTGTGATACAGTGCGGCTACTAATGAAGCCGACCGAGCGCATCATTATCAGCTTCAAAGAGGACGTCCTTGTTGCCTTGGCTATTCGAGACCAGGCCTTTTGTCCTATCAGGGTAGAAGAGAGTGAATTGAGTAACGAAGGCCTAGAGAAGTTGCATGCTGTCGAAAAACCGAGTGAGCCCACGAATAAGCCATTCCTTCACTCCGAGTGCCCGTCATGCTACGTAGTACGAGGCGTGCTCACGACCGACCCTTCGGCAAGAGCCGCGTACGAAAGGCCACCTTCACTTGTCGCTCAAAAGACCGTCATCGCGCGGTAAACTTGCAAGCAACGCGACAGTAGACGCAAAGCCCTCTCGCAAGCGGTGAATTAAGTGAGCTTCCAGTTGCCGTTTAGTAGTTCTGTTCTCGCTCTTCTCGCTCTCGCCTCACAACGATTCGCATCTCGAGCGTCGCCTTTTTGCTTCACGCGACTTCCGTGACATTCACCGAGATTTACTCTCTACGCATTCTATGCCCTTATGCCCCTCTACCTGTTGGGTCACTTATTATGAAGCTTTGTTCGTGTCCGTAGAGCGTCGAGGCTGCGCGTGGTGCTCAAGTCTCACCATCCGGCAGCGCCGTCCTCGTTCGGGAGCTCTCCAGGTCTCCGGCCCCACCCACCTCGCCTCAGCTTCTCGCTTAGCTCTCTGTCGTAATCCGGCGTGACGCGCTCCCTCATTCTCTCCCCAATCTTATTGCTCACCACGTATTCGCTTGAAGCCATGTCAAATTGAGAAGATATCGGAAAGAAAAATTTCATTCAAGTGTCACGCCTGCATGGAGTCACTCATAAGCTCTCGTTCAGAGCAGAGGAAATGCCGGAATTTCCACCGCCAAGCTTCTGAAGTCGCTTACAAAGAGGCGGTGCCATTTTTTAGACAAGATGCTGCAGTCGCCTTCGCGAGGGCCGCGTGATGCATGGGACGGACAAGTTGAGAGTTCGAAAACAGTAAGCGTGGGGAGCGTCGCGGGGGCGCAAACAGCGGAGGAAGTCATCTCTGTGTTATTCAGGCCACCAGCGCGATGCACACGAGGAACAGCACACTGACTATATGGCGTAGAAGGTTTTCTAACTAGGAGCTTCGTCAATGCTGGAATCTTGCTATGTTGCTTGTCACATTGTCTTGTGTAGCCTGCTACATGGCGACGCTCGCTTCCAGAGTGGGTGGCAAGCTACCTTGCTCTACCTCAGTACACGCTTGCTGTATCACCTTCCTGCTCTCCGTGATCTGATCCTCCATGTATATTGTACGCATGAAAGCATGTGTCTGTGTAACTTGTCATCCATGCGATACGGAAGTTTGCGTTTGTTTCACTTTTCACTGTTATTGCATGGATACGCGAAGAGATCTGGTTAGGTAGGGGGGATGCACGGTGTTCAAGGTCGCGTGCATATTCTTGGCTCAAAGAAACTCGAATTTCAACTCGTCTAGTGTAGCTTTGTTTTTGGCTTGACGAACAATAGCAATTCATGTGGAGTCGCCTCTATTATGGCTCTTCCTGCGCAAAGGAAAGCCATTAGCTGCAGGGGGTGGGGGGCAAATCTCACTTCACGCGAGCCAACGAACACCTGTGACACTCTAACCACAGGCTACGCGCCCTGCTTATTGAGAAAGGATGCTACAGCTTACCCTCTGAGAAGACGCGTGTGAGGGGCTCACACATTCGTCGACTTGCGGAATCTCTCCGCTGGGCTACGCTCTCACGCCTTAGAATCGCCTCGCGGGGTTACGCGAGAACGATGGATAGATTCACCAATATTCAGCAAATTGGTGAGGGCACTTATGGAATAGTTTACAAGGGGTATATGAAAGGACCGGGGTCAGCGACTACGTCATCAAATGGAGAATTGATAGCGCTGAAGCAGATCCGCCTTGCCGACGAGGATGAAGGCGTACCGTCCACGGCCATACGAGAAATCTCTCTGCTCAAAGAGTTGTCTCACCCAAATGTAGTTACTCTAAAGGATGTTATTTACGCGGACAACCGTCTTTATCTTGTTTTTGAGTACCTTGATCAGGACTTAAAGCGATACATGGACGGGTGCAAGACAGGGTTGGACTCAACCTTGGTAAAGGTGAGCATCTCTTTCAGGCCACTAGACGCGTCTGAGGAATGGATAATGTCGCTCTTAAATCTTGAACAATATTTTCTCTACGGTGCGTAACTTTTCTCACCCGTCGCTCGCGTCAGTCGTATCTCCATCAGATGATTCAAGGAGTGGCCTTCTGCCATTCCCACCGGGTCCTGCACCGAGACTTGAAGCCTCAGAACCTTCTTATCGACAGGCAAGGCCGCCTTAAACTTGCGGACTTTGGCTTGGCTCGCGCCTTTAATGTGCCGTTGCGACAATACACGAGAGAGGTTAGATGAAAGGATCCATACGGAGTAGAGAAGCCCTGTGTTCTTCTCAGCTTTGAAGACGAATGATTTTATAGCCACACCAAGAGTCTCGAAGCATGAGTATTGATCTGTGTGCACGTTCCGAACTTAGTCTAACTTCCCGCGTGACAGGTTGTTACCCTCTGGTATCGAGCACCCGAGATTTTGCTGGGCGCCGAGCATTATTCAACACCAGTGGACACCTGGTCGATAGGCTGCATATTTGCAGAAATGTTGAACAAAGAACCACTTTTTCCGGGAGACTCAGAAATCGATGAACTTTTTCGCATTTTCAGGTAATGATGTCCGGCACGGAAATACATGTGCCGCCTTGCTCCCTGTGAAAATGCCCACTCTTTGATCTCTCTCCCGTACAGGGTCTTGGGAACGCCAAACGACGAGATTTGGCCCAAAGTTACGGAGCTACCCAACTATAAAACACAGTTTCCCAAGTGGAAACGGCAGTCGCTTGACAGAAACGTATCCCGGCTTTGCGCTGACGGGCTTGATCTCCTCTCGGTATGTGCGACGAGTAAGAAGCTCTCATGGCGGGCGAAGGAAGTTGTCATTAACACCTTGCCTCATTTTTTCCTATCATACCTGCCCAAGCGCTTGCTGACGTACGAGCCGACAGCTCGCATAACTTGCAGGGAGGCACAAGATCATGCATACTTCGCGGGTTTGGGGGCTTGCAAAGACCGAATGGTTTGAAAAGTAAGAGAAACTTTCACTGCAATAAAAAGCTTTGAATGTATTACATAATCTGGAAAGCTTCGGAGATAAGTTTTTATGTCATCACTTACTTTATAAAACTTAATGCATAACATTTTGTTCTTTCGCGCAAAATGTCTGCTCTGCTCGACACCATAAGTTCGACTAGTTCTCATATGATCGCTCTCGCCAATCCAATGGTGGCAGAGACAGCAGAGAATATGAATAGAAAACGTCTATTCGAGTTGACCGGGGGTAACGACGCCCCTTGACTCCATGTGTAAATAGATACAGCAAAAAAAGTCGCGCTGCCCACCACTTTGCACCTACAAATGTGTGAAAAATGTGCAGCAACGCTGCAACCTTGAACAAGTTGTTTTGGTCTTTATCAAGAAGGAACTTCAACAGGTGTGACACCCGCACGCCATTAGAATTTGCGCAATAGTTGGTCCAAATGAAAGTGCCGCGCCTCCATCTACAGTATCTAAGAAGCAGCCACTTACTTGAGGCAATCGTCTTTATCGGCCACGCTGCTGCTGTCCGTACCGATACTCCTCCGAATACCCTTCCAGGAGGACGCGTCCTTCTCGGTATCGTCTACATTACTCATAAATCGACCTGGTCGTTGTTAGAAACCCTCAACATTAATACAAAGGTTTGTGGACATAAAATGATGCAGTCTAATGGCTCGGCGCCTCGGAATACATTTATGACCGTACAGTACATCCTTTGAAGACATGTTCGTACCTACGCTCTTCTTCTATGTGGGAAAGGGGTCTTATTGCACGCGATGCGGGTCGTCATTCAACAACCAATGAGACAATGTCAAGTGTGAAAAATGTTTTCCTTCTTCAACTTCGCTCTCGATCTTTTGTTAATGACCCCGTGTCCCATGGAGTGGACACTGAAGCGTAGCTGGACGCGAGTTAGGCAAACTGTGGGCAGCCTCGAGCAAAGTTGGGGATGGTTTGCGAGCATGCGAGGCCCACAGGAAAAGGACGAGTAGAAGTTGCATGACGTAGCACATAGCCTCCTTAGCCGAAGGGAATCAACCATTTGCCTGTCCCGAACCATAAGAGGGATTTTTAAATAGCAAAGCGTCCATGTGTCATATGGCTGACCGATGCGACCGCTCGCATGAGATACGCAAGGAAAAGCACAATTGATAAGGCAACGTACTGCTCTATTTGACATGATAGTACGTAGCACGTGGCGGAGAGTGAGAACCGGAGTGTGGAACCATAGGCTAGCCGAAGCGAAGCGAGAAGACGGACAAGGTTGCGTTCAAGGAGGGGAGAAATAATCATTGGCCAGTGCATAGATGTCATGTAATTGCTGTGTCCTATAGGCCAGTTGAACACATTTCTGGTCACTGTACACAAGAGCACTTTGAGTATGGCCGTCCCCCAGCGAGGCCTATCGATCGCTCACACCCTGGGGTGGGCTCAGCCCCGCCTCGCGGCAGTGTTAAAGGAAAGTCATTATACTCAACCACAATACAAATATTCCAATCTCCATGCACAGCAATGGAAGATATGTCTCCACATCTAACGTAAGTCGCACGAGGCTGTCTGACTTTTCACTTTCTTGGTCGAAAACATAGCTTTCACGCCTCTCAGCGCACCTCACGACGACCCGTATGTGTCTCGTACCGTTCACACGAACAGCACAAGGGCCACGACCTCTGTGGCGCCCTCACTCCAATCGTCTCCACGCGATAGCAAAGTGAAATCCCGGAACAGGGGCAGCGGCAAGCGAACGGCGGGTTTAAGTCAGAAAACTCTAAACATTGTCAACAATTTGCAGCCCGCACCTGCAACGGTGCGTCATGTTATTCTCGCAATCATCACTGGTACACCACTCGTGCATCAAGTTTTTTTCTGAGTTAAATCATACGACTTATTTACACAAGTTTTCAAAGGAAAGGGACGATGAAGAAGAGGAACGGTTGCTGGCTATGGAAGAAAAAAGAAGGCAAGTGGCAGCCGGTTCGGATCCCTCGTCATCCTTGCCCTCCAGCGTTGTAGAATACACCGAGTTCATGAGCATCCGCATCCTGTTGCTAGGAGACTCAGGTAAGTCAAATCTCTCCGTCAAGAACTTCGAATGCGGCCCACGAGTTCCAAACTCATGCCTCCATTTCTCTGTTTCCGTTTTGTCGAGCTCGTCTAATAATTGTTCCGTACATTCAACAGGCGTGGGGAAAACTAGCTTAATGATGAGGTATTCTGAGAACGAGTTTGCCCCCTGCCTACTCAGCACGGCGGGTGTAGATTTCAAAGTGCGGCACCTGACACTGGAAGAAAGCAAGAGGAAGGTGAAAGTTCAGATCTGGGATACTGCGGGTCAGGAGCGGATGCACGTCATCACCAGAACATACTACAAGGGCAGCCATGGCATTGCGCTCGTTTATAACCTCACAGATCCAGACTCGTTCAGAAATGTCAACTATTGGATGGCGAATATCCAGCAGCACGCAGGTGATAAAGTCGTGAAAACCCTCATAGGTAACAAAGCCGACCTCACGGACCGCGCCATTTCTTACGAGCAAGGCGCAGCAATGGCGAAGGAATATGGCTTCATGCATTTTTTCGAAACCTCGGCCAAAAGTGGCGCCAATGTGCATGGCGCATTTAATGCACTAGCGCTCGACATAGTTCGTCGCATTGAGGAAGCTCAGAACGAGTCAGTAGTCGCTGCGTTCGGCAATGGAGGGCTAGGAAATAATCCGAAAAAGCAATGTGTCATAGACTGAAAGATTTTCTCTATAGAATGTCTAATATCGTTGAAGCATGTACATCAAATTTTACTTTTTTTAAAAAATGCAAAAGATGATGCTTTGCTTTCTTCAGTCTTCTTGCACACACTTATTTTACACGGCGGACAAACCAAAGCATGCTTTAAGTGCCTCCTGAACGGCACTTTCATCGAATTCATGCTTCGCCCACTCCCGGGATGGCTCTGCATCTAAAGCGTTAGTCTCACCATAAGTAAGACGCACCACCCCTGAACCACAAGAATCTGAAAGGGGCTTACCAACGGTAAGCAACAGCAGACGACTAGATGCTGCCTGACACGTCAAAGCGACGCTGTTAAGCGACCATGGTAAGATGACGAAGTCAAGCTTAGGCCAAATGGAAAGCGTTCTCGCTAGTGTCCTCAATGGGTATGCGAGTGCCTCCACGCGCTCTAGGAGCTTTTTGAGGTCACGACACCGGCAAAAATCCTCTTCTATAAGGCGCCATGCTCCATCAACACGGTGCATGACCGAATCGGTGAAAGCCAAATAGAAACGACCCCCTTGGTGAGGCGATTGATGCTTGACAACAGAATCTAGCGGGCGCTCAAACACAGAATGGCACAGCGCACATGCAAGGCCGCCTGAATGCCAAAAGATGAGCTTAGGAAGGGGCAAAGGGATCACTTCCCCACTATCGCTTGAAACGAAATGAGGATGTGCCCGTTGGAGTGAAGCAGCCATCGAGAGAAGTCCGGCAACTGCCTTCACAACATCGTTGAGCTTCATGCCAAGAAGTAATGGGTCCCACACTCCTCGAAAACCGAGTCGAATAATATGGGCAGAGTCGTGGTTTCTGTACTCAAGCCACCAACCCTCATTTCTGTGTTTAAACATAAACTTGTCATCAAAACTGAAGCGGGGAACCTTCAACGCTGGCAAAACTATATTCCATATCCAATCATCGTCTCCGGTACACCATACCGACAGAGACTGAAGTTTTCCTTCCTCAATGCTCCTTGTAGAATGTGTCTTTCCCACGTTCAAATTTAGTTTCTCATTTGACAAAAAATTCTTTAAGGATATCTCTGTCGGGCAAGCGAAGTCTAGAGCCTGTTTGTGAGAACCAAAATGCTGCTTAAGTATGCTCTCAAGATCTTCATACTCCCTTATTTATTTGCTTCATTGTGTAAACTTACCGTGGCAGCTCCATCAAGCTTCAAACAAGTCTGCATCACTTTTCTTGCCGCAGTCACCGCCTGAGAGAGCCACACTTCATGAGACTTTTCCTCGGCCAAGAAATCGTCCAGCAAATATCGATTTTTGATGTAGGGTAAGGGTGCCATCTTCCGGGACGCGGAAGCCATTACTAAATATGCATGTGGCGTAATCATGCGCAAATCCGTCCCACGGGATTCAAGTTCTAGGTAATACCACGATTCTCCAACATTCGTTACATAAGGAGCGAGCTCGCCCGATGCAAGAGCGCTCCTGGAATCCAGCAAGAAGTATATGGAGGACTTTTCTCGAGAAATGGATCCTCCCTTTTTGTCCGATTCGAAATCCTGCTTCGTGTGTTGAAAATTTTAAAGGACTTTCCCTACTAAATTCTCAAGCATTTTCACTCGCACACGAAACCACAAATTGTTCACGATGAAGCTTTTCCTAGGGGGGGGGTTACTATACTACCTGTAATTCAAAACACTTTCGATCGCAAACCAGGTCATATGAAGCGCTTGCCAGCAATGCCAGATAATTGAGAAAAAGATGCCGAAGTACTCTTTGGAAGACCCCAATAAATGATTCGATAGAAGTAGGATTGACGACGTCTTGTATGGAGGTATGCCACTCATGCAAAAGGCCCTCCAGTTTTTCAGAGCCGCCACATCTACTATTAATATTGCAATGGTGTGAGTCCATCAAATTACTTTCAAGAAATGGCTTCCATTTTATTTGCGAAATGAAGTATTGCGCTTACCTACTATAGGAAGCTGTAATAATGATATGTCCTGATTTTCGATCCACACCAAAAGCCAAATAGCTTCCATAAAAATAAAGGTATAGACTATTGCCGTGCATGGCTATTATGAGGATTCCTTTCTGGAGCAGAAATTTCACAGTCGTTTCTTGCTTCAGTATGTCGTACACCACCTGTAATCGGTAGCCTACAAGTATTTCTAAAGCGTTCCGCAAGAGAGAAGGTACTGAAACGCAGGCTTGATTGATAAGCAAGCTAAAAAGCTCTTCGTTTGACTGTTCAACCGGGCCTGTGTAAGAGATAAGCAATGTGTATCTGCTTTTAAATTGGATTCTATATGCCCATACGCAATGTTTTGATATGTACCTTTTGAAGCTAGTTGGTACGAGCACCTTGCTCGTAAATGACGCATCTTGTCTTCCCCCGCAAGCCCGACCCGAATGCAGCAGCTTGACATCGCATTTCCCTTCCTGAATCCATTTTCTTCTACATCTTTTGAATTTGCTGTTGACAATCTCATCTCTTTGTCTTCATGATTTGGTCGTAGATCGAGGCCCTTCCAAAAAACTATGTTCAGGATACCTGCCCTTGAGATATCCACCTCCAAATGTCCCGTCCAACATCCTGGGGCCGTAGAGCATCGTCAATAAAAGATAAAAGTACCCTGAAGTAGATTGATATTCGCAAATGCCCTAACGTCGTACCTTTTGCGAGCTCTTTGGCCTGAAAAATTAAAATTTCTAACTTCAACGCATTGCAGAATGAATGGCATAGGTTGTAGGTGTCGCAAATCGGTTGAACATTCCCCTCCTGTATAAGGAAAAACCTCATTACATAATCTCGGTTTACGACAAATAATTGTGCAACGTACCAGCAGGTGCGCTAAATGAGCCAGTAATTCCTGTATATGCCGCTGTTCCAGTTTCAATACCTCAAAAGCATTGCCGCAGCTCCCGTAACCTCCCTGTATACCATAAAACCGTCAACTCGTAAAATTTGAGAGCCGAACACCATTCCTTCGCTAATTGTTACCTTGAACGGGAGTTGAAGCTGGAAGTCTACGAGTCTCCACCTTGCAAATGGGCTTGGATGTTCAAGCGTCAGGCGCAGGACAAAATTGTCGGCGTCCATCAAACTTAAAGTGCCATTTTCGACGCGCGCGCATGTACATTGAGGAGGCACTCGCTCGCGAACGATCAGGCTTGACTGAATGGCAAGATTAAGCTTTCGAGGATACAAAAAAGAGGGACAATTATTCACATGAATATTCCTTATCAGTTGAGTGTCCTCACAAGATCACATGCAAGAATAGTCAAGTGGTTGCTGACGCGTGCTGCAGACTTTTCAGGACATACCTCGCGAAGGAAATGTCTATCTCCTAGCCAGGTCTTCGACTGTGACAAGTCTATTGCTCTGGTAGTGCCGGGAGTAGAATAGCGGCATGAAAAGTGGTGTATTTGTAATAGCATGTCCCACCAAGGATGTAGTGAAATTAAGGTGTTACCATGACTCTTGTGACAGACAGAAAACATGCCAGACACGTACCTGGAAACGCGAGCAACAGAAGATCCAGCCGCCAAAATGTCGATAGCAGCAGGGAAAGCGTAAGGACGGGTGGCCATCTGCTTTCGAAACAAATCTCGGTGTGTGTAGAACAAACGGTCCAAGGCGACGCGAACCTAAGAGCGAAAAGCATGCACATGAATTACTCGTTTAAAAAAAAATGTAATTGCGTTTAACCACTATGCCTTCTCTCCTCCCGCTTTACGGCCCGCACTTACATGATGAGCCTGCAATCCAATAAATACTTTACCCCCCGTGGCTATGTTAATGGCATCCTTCTGCCTCCAGACCCATTCCAGGAGAACCAGCACATGTAAAAGCGCGTGTCGAGCACCGTCCACATAGTTCACTATTTCTTCCCGGCGGTCCAAGAAATCTTGACCGGGAAGCTGTGAAAAAAATCAATACGTAGAAGTTAAGCAGGTGAGACGTAAAATACGTAGGAGTCTAGGCTTCTCGCTACGTTCAGCATCTGGCAAGTGCGTATTTCCCTTTCTAAACTCTTACCGTGTTCGTGATTAAAGCAAAGAGTTCCTCGTACGCGCGGTCAACAATTCGGTAAATGATGTCCGTCAACTTCACCATCTCCTCTCTGATAGGCTAGATGACTGACTTGCCCAGCCTGAATGCCCTGTCTTTTGTTGCTTACAAGTACGCCTCTGTCAAGGAGGGGCCTATGAATGAGGAAAGGATGCGATTCAAAAAGGTGCGAAATAGCTCTGATCGACCTAAGCAAACGACACCATCTAAGAAGCTCTGTGGTGTACTCGGTTCATCGTAGCCAAATAAAATTGTGTGCAGGGTCCCTGAGGCGCCCCAATGCCTTGGGAGCAGGAACAAGCTGTCTGTCTCTATGAGCGTCGCACGGGCGACTTCCTCCTCGCCAGAGGAGGTTCAATGTTCTTTCCGAACTGGAATTTCACTTCAGGAAGCATTCCGGACTACGTACCATCTACCCATTTATCCTGACAATAACTTACTGGCCGAGCTCCCCTACCACTGCCACCTTTTATCACGGTGTCGGTTGCGTTGGAAGCACAATAAAGTAGAGCCTTCGCCCTACGGAGCATATATTGTCTTTCCAACAACATAATTTTCGTCGCTGGACTATCACCTTCCGTCCACCAACGCGTCAACAATTGCGTTTGTTACTTGGACTGGAGAGAACTTGGAGAGTACTGCCTGAAAGATCTCGTGACATTATAAATTTCCCTCACGACGCTGCAAGCCGTGTCGCCGTCGCGAGATCTTGCGAATTTCATACATGCTTTGAGAATTCGAAGGAGGTTGAAATGCACGCGACCATTAACAAAAAGGATGTGTAAGGCCAACTCATCATGCTAAAGATTGTTGATCAAAAGGGACTTTGTTGTCGCTCCGCTCGGGGTCCAAGATTTATGCCTGACACTTGTCTTCACCCTTCGCAACAAAGGCAAATATCCATGGGAAGCCCGTCGAGGATGTGAATGAATAAAGCATCCGACGACATAGCTGGCTCATTCATATTCTTTTATGACGCTGTATGCACAAAAAATTTAAAACATGTCTTGACCGTCGCAGTCGACTTTATCTTCGAAATTCCAAATGTGTTGATAAAAGTCGGCATGAGCAGTTGAATGACTTCTCACCTTCGTGTATTTCATGCATTCAGCTTTTCGTACATAGAATTTTCTAATGATGCAGTCTCAACTTTGTGTCCCTGACAAATTAACGATTATTTAATTGGCTGCAGTTATCTTTCCCCAACAGCTACCCGTCTTCTAATTATGCCACAATTTACAGCTCTTCCAGTTCTGTCGTCTAGCATAAAGCTGGCTCCTTCTCTCAATCACGCCTTCCAGAACAGGAACAGCATAAAAAAAGCGTAAGCTGTGTCTTTAGATTAACAGGTTTCCATAATGCAACCTCTCAGGCGATTGCAATTCCTTTTCCCCATCACCGCTCGGCTTGCTGCCTCGAGCACCTTGAGGTTGACTCTGTACGTCTGGGGCTTTCGATGCAACATACCCTGAGCCTTCTAACCTCTGCTCTGCCTCGACTTTTTTTTTGTCGTCTTCATTAGACGAGGAGGCCATGGTGGAGGAGAAGATCACCGCTCGTGAATTCGGGTCCTGGGCCAATGTATCCAAGAGAAACGGTGTACATGTTTCTTTGTACTCATGTGCTGGCTGGCCGTGAGCCAAATTAGCGTCTTGTAGGAGCGCTGTTCCTCTGGAGGATGTCGTGGCCAAATCCCTAGGCTGTGGAGATTTCACCCGCCTGGTCGCCGAGTATTCCTTGCGCCTTTGCACGGGCAATGACGGCGGCAGTCGCTCATCAAGACGATATTTTTTTTTGTAGTTCTAAACGTAAATTAGTAATTTTGGCACGGTTATGAAAGAGAGCAAAGACGAATTTCCAAAATCGCATGCAAACATTACATCGTTATTTCGTAAGGTGGCACACAATTACGCATGTTGATGAACCTACACTGAAAAAGTTTTTTATTTGCTCGGGCTTCTTGCTTCCTTCCATCATGCCGGAAATCAAGGCCCACTGTTTGCCGTATGTCTCCAAAAGCTGGATTGCATAATGCTTCTCCTCTTCGGTCCATTTGGTCATCACCCGTTTACCCTCCACATCTTCATCGTCATGTTGCCGGGGCGAGAAGTCCGCCGGTGTCACAAAGTGCGTTTCATCTCGCTCTTGAAATACTACTGACGACCTTGATTCCTTTGAAAGATGATTCAGAAAAGCGTTGGCGCATGTTCCAGGACACATTTTTACCTGAGCGTTCTGTCATTTTCGTTGATCATCGTTGAATTTCTTACCTCAACATGATGTAAAGTTGGTAACATGTTTAAAGCCGCATCATTGGGAACTGAGGATCTGTCAACCACCACGCCGTTATTGCCATTTCCACCGTAAAGTTGTGCGGAGTGACGCTCAGGAAATGCGAAGGAGGGTAAAGGCGCGTAAGATGTCGTCTGTTCAATGCTTTGAGATGTAGCGCATACGTGACGCCGAGCCACGGCTTGATGTTCGACATACTCCCCCGATTGCTGAAGCAAGCTTGTTTGATGGAAGGGTCGACTCCCGGGATGTTTGTTGAAGGTTGTGTAGAGATAGTCGTTGCCTGGAGGATAAAGCCTCAAAACCTCATGGCCATCATTATCACAGCGCAAGTCGATCGTGGCCCCTACCTGGCGCGCAGCGTGCTTTAGCCACACCAAATTTTGGTCAGCACCGCGGCGGCGCGCTTCATTTTCTTTCAGCAGAGCTTTGTAGTGGATACACTGCTTGGAGTCATAATAAAATTCAATTACGTCGTGAGTGCTTTTGCGGCGTAAAAAAGATGCAATCTTCCGAAAATTTTTGGGATACTGCAGGAATTTGTCCAAAAAAATGCACTTCTCCATATCCGACCAAGGATTAACATAACGGCTCCGCCTTTCAACTGCCCGCGGACAATTGCAGTCTGCCGTGCATTTTTCTGTTAAGGTCCGGCTTGCACATCGCATGGGCCCTCCATCGCTCGTCAGTGGACCACTTGAGGTATCGGAAAATTCGTGGGTACCAAAGCGTCCCGACAATGAGAGCATAGTAGGTATTTCAGCTCCTCCTTGTTCTATTCGAATTTTCATTTTCTCTTTTTTCTCGATTTCGCGTGTTATTAGAGAGACATCGTACTCACTGCCGGCGAAGTCTCCGCCACGAAGAGTGAATGCCCCCATGCGGGTGGGGCGGTCACTTGCATTGGCTCCCGGGAACGACGTGCGTTGTAATGCCGCTAAAGTCCGTGTCGTTCGCATGTCACTCGCAAAGTGGGCATCCCTTGACTCATCGGGTCTCGGAGGGTGGGATTGCTTCCAAGCCTCATCGATCTGTGTGTATTGGTCAGTCAGCTGCTCAACGTAGCGATGGATTTGAATTACCCTCGACTGCACGATGCTTTGAATTGCTTCTCGACTAATCTGCCGCTTTGTCAAGGCCCCCAAAGCGCCACACCGAATATCTCGATTCTCGTTTGCGTTTTCGTCGGTGGCATTCGAAGCTTGAATTGAATCACACACTTTATCCCTCGCGCCTTCAGAAGACACCTCCAACAGAAGCTGTTCCTTTTTCACCTTCCACGCGAGCATCTTTATCTTCCGGCTAGCTTCTCGCCGCAGACGAAGCACATCTGCGTAGGCCCTGTTCCACCAGGGAGCCCGGTATGCCGCTGACCCAGCTGCTCCATGTAAGATACTGTCTTCGACGACGGTGACCTCAGCTTGAAGACGTTCCACATCAGCATCCACAAATTCGAGTGCGCTCAAAATATCCTCTCGACACGGTAATGGAACCATTTCTGCTTCTGCTTTAAGTACTGTTTGCATGTTCTTGTCCGCGTGCGGCCGAAACGCACGCACACAAGCCGTCACTTTAAGGGCGCGAGCCATAGATTCTTTTGGAAGTAAACCGCACAGGGGATAGCCCGCAGCAGCCGACAACGCTCGATACTTCTGCAACTTGGCTTGCGCAGCTTCCCTCTCGACATGCTTTGTTGCCGACGTCAAACTGGTCTCAGTCATGCAGGCGCTTTTCTGACGTTTTACCTCCACATTTCCTCCTTCCTGCTCCAAAAATCGGCACGGACTGCCCTTACGCTGTTTATTCGACGATGACGCGGCATCGGTTTTAAGTAGTTCTTCCTGCACCACCTTTTTATCGATACTAGGGACAAATGGCACATTTTCATTTTTGCCGCTGACTACGCCTCCAGGAGCCGATACCCCGCCTACAGAGGAGGAAGAAATTGTGAAAAGAGAAACTCTTGCGGCCGGTTTTAGTGCGTTTTTACGCCACACATGTCTGACATACGCAACCGCCATTTGACGCAAGCGTCTCGTCTGGAAAAACTTCTTGGCTCCCTTCTTTTGAAGTAGCCTCTTCTCTTGTTGCTCCCGCCCTTTTCGTGACTGAGTGAATGACGTAGAAGGAAGACCGATGCCGTCTGCTATCGGTAAGAACTGCTGCTGGCTGGGATCATTCTGAAGTGATGTCGCCTTCGATACGCCCAATCCTGGATCTTTTAAGGCACAAAGATCGGAGTTTAAAACTTTAGAAGATAATTCTACATTGTTTGGCTTGTCAGCTGCGAAGTCAGCATTGCCCCTAGCACCGTATTTTTTCGGGAGAATGGCCGCGTCATCTCTCGGGGATTTCTGCTCAAACGCGGTTGCTCGGCGTGCAAGACCTTGACCCCAACCAAGCCGCAATCGGCCACTACTTGCTGATCCAGAGCTCTCGGAATGGGTGCGTTCCATTCGCGGCTCTCGACTCGACACATGTGCCGTACCCTGGCGCACGCTTAGCAGCCTACTTACACCTCCTACGCCTGTTTTCGTAGGCATTGGAAGACAAGGTGCTTGCATACTCCCGTGTCCTTCGAAAATGTCAGAATTATCGAGCGAATAGGTGCTATGACACCTGGATAACGGGTACTCCTCGACAAAATCGGGTCCTTCTACTCCTCCGACCTGGCCATTAGTTAAAAAAGTATCATGACCAAATGCGAATGCCTCTACACCTGCCCCTTGCACTTTACCCAACTCAAAAGCAACCGTTCTTTGCCGAGCCTCTGTTATTGATAAATCGCTGTAGCGCCAAGGAGCTCGTCGCGGTCCATATCCACCATCCAGAGGGCGACAAAGCAATGATTGACAAAAGACTTCTGGGACTCCCTGCTCGTCACTCCTCGGCAAGTACTGATTATGCCCCTTATCTGCATTATGGCTGCTTTCATAAAGGCAAGACTTCCCATGTATAATGGAAGCCGCAGATAAAGTCCGCGTGCTAGAAATTACTGAAGAACGACCCGTTTCTTGGGTCAATGACGGCCGTCTAGATGCATGCGACGCTTCCAGTGGCCCCTCTTCCCAAGAAAAATGCTTGTGTTTCCCCCTTGCTGCTGTCGAATGCCTAACTTCTTCCATTTCTCTTCTCCCTGTCTTCCTTCTGTCCATATTAAGTTTCAGCAAACGGTCTGTCCCTGCAGCCGCTAACGACGTCGCGTCGTCCTCCTTGCGACCCCGCGAGTTGCGTGATGTGTCATCATCTCCCCTGAACGGTTTTGGGCAGGAATGAAATGCACTTTACAGATTAAGTCAAACGTCGCAGAGGTACATAAAATGCAAGAATGGGAAGGATAGCCGCGACATACATGGTACAGCGGCGCGTAGCTTGCAAGGAATCAGAGGGCAAGGAAGCCGACGCCGATAGGAGACGATTCCTGACATTATCCAGTGGACCACCCGGATTGGATGACATTAAAGGTGCAGTAGGCCAGGATGCACGCTCACTGTCCGAGCGCGAGCGTCCCCTATGAAGGCCCATATCTCGTTCGCGGCCTGTCGTGTATTACAAACGTACAACGAAGGTATTTGAATAGAAGGTGAATAACAGGTTAATAAACTGAAAGGGATATAATACAAAACGTGGGTCATAGAGCGTGGCACAACAAGCGTTCATCGTGTACGTCAGTCCCCAAACGTAAATATGCTAGCCTTGCTGATACGAAAAGAACCACTACAAGCGCGGAGTGCGCTTGGAAAAAATGGCACGGCAAAATACCAATTGACTCAACTCCCTACGTGCCGCTTAAAAATGATATGACTTACCTTTAAAGTCGATAAAACCACTCGTTCGCAGCTCTCTATCATCGTCGAACGCGTCCCGTCTGTAGCTTACATTCCTACGGGACCTGCCTCCCACACTGGACCCATTCCCCGGTTTTCTGTCTTCCCTATCGCTTTCACTCAAAAGAGAACGATAGTCTTTCTGTGAGGATGGCCAAACGTTGCCACGGAATGCGACCGACTTCTCCCCACGATTGCGCTCTCTTTCATGTCCGCTGCCCCCACAATTGTTGCCCTGATTCATTTTTTCACTCTCGCGCGTCTTTCTGTACGAGTGAAAGGACAATGTGGCAGTTCAAGCTTACCACATCGTGCACGTGTGACAATAGTATGACATAAGTAAAGCCCGCAGTTAAGTTCCGAAAGGCACGCTCTCCATTACCCAAGAGACGAACTTACTCCTCTCCTCCATGCGAAGTGATTATTATTTTCTAGATAAACAGCACTTCATTACCGCTTCTAGGGATCTTTACACAGACTTCATTTTCATATAGCTCAACAACGTACCGTGGCTCAAGCTAGCAAAGTATGCAGCCAATAAATACGTGGGAGGACGCAGCACACCTGCACGAGCTGAGACGCTCGGGCACTACTCCTCAGCCTGAGGCCAACGCCAGCATATACAAAGCCCCGAAATGTTTGCTGCGATCCGCGAGGATCGCAAAAGCCTGTGCTTCTTCTGTTTTTTGGAACGCGACATGGTTGGGTTTCCAGGTAGGAAAGAAATGCCAAGTTGGCGCATAATCCTTGAGGAGGACCAAGGACCTGCAGCATGGCTAGCGGAGAGGGGCGAGAGCTCGACGATGACAGTGCCTGCAGAGAAGCCGACACCCAGCAAAGCGACCCACCCTCTTGTTTATGTACACCAATGCTCACTTTTCATTTCACTCGGACATATGCTTTCTTCACAAGTGCATCAGCATGTAGTTCACATGGTTTAAGGACTGTTCTTAACTTCTCATATTTTTGTTATAACTTTTTGTCTTGCTGCCCCCACAATACAACCTTTCTTCCCAGGTTGACGTGTCACTCCCATTAACTTGTACCGCATTGCATACTGTTTTGCGTGGCGTCTTCAAGCCATTAGCAATCGACGGACAAAGGTTGGAAAGTCGTGACGGTTCTTAGAAATGTAAGTCGAATTCGGAATCGTTCGCTTGGGGCGGTGTGAGAAGCATGCATACTGATGATAATCGGAGGTGTATCAGCTTGCGTAGGTGCATGGGTCCTTTGCCATGGATAAATCCCGTGTTTTAGACCATGTTATGACTGATTGGACTGATGTTTGATTTTTGGAAATTTGTGATATGGCGTCTGCGCAAAACAAACAGCAGTTTCGAGGGCTTGTATTCAACTTGGATTGACGTCGAAATTGAGAAACACGACACATACCACATTCGGCACAGGGGGCTGCTTTTCTCACGGATAATCCAGTCCTTTTCAGCAATGTTTGGAAATAAGGAGTGCCGAATTTTGATCCTTGGTCTTGACAACGCTGGAAAGACGACCATCTTGAACAGGTTGCAAAATGACTCGGACGAGGTTATGCAAACAGTTCCGACAATCGGGTGAGTCAAAATTTGAAAGTGAGCTTCTACGGACGACGTTTTTGTGCGCCATGCACGGCCGTCTCTCCTGAGCACACGAACGCGCGTTTGGATGATGACAACTGCATTTCTAAGGCTTAATTGCACCAAGGATTTACCCGGGAAGATTTAATGCTGATTTTTTGATTTGAAAGCGTGGCAATTAATTTCTGGCGCTTTTGGGATCATTTCCATGGTAGATTTAATGTGGAGACCCTTCAATATAAAAATATCAAATTCCAGGTATGTGTCAGAAAAGCATTTATTTACTTGCAGCGATAGGTTCCGAAATTAAATGGAAGACAAACGCTGTGCTTGAGATCAACAGTGTAAATTCAAAATATATAATGTCCTCTTTCCCTTCACGCTTTCCCAATGTCATGGGAAATTATCGTCACGTAAGCACAGGTGTGGGATCTAGGTGGACAGACAAGTATTCGACCGTACTGGAGGTGCTATTATCCGAACACCGATGCCATAATTTTTGTTGTTGATAGCGCTGACGTCGAAAGGCTGGCGATTGCCAAGCAAGAACTGTGTGCGATGCTTGAAGAGGAAGAACTCCGGGAGTCAATCCTTCTCGTATTTGCGAACAAGCAAGATCAAAAAGGCGCGCTCAACGCCAGTCAGGTAAGTCGCGGGACTATCTTCATCGCTTTGAAAGTCCTCCTTTCTACCTCCGTCCTTTCGAGATAGTGAATGGCCGAAAGATTGATGGACTTCATTTTACATACATGAATTTAGATTTCTGAAGCGCTAGGGTTGTCAAACCTGAGAAGTAGACAATGGTCCATTCAGGAGACTTCAGCAACGAAAGGAAAGGGTTTATTCGAAGGCTTCGACTGGTTGTCGACTGCCATACTTGGAGGCAATACAAGTGCATGAGATCAATTTTGTGAAGCAGTCATACATCCCATCCCTGGTCGATAAACCGAAGGCTGGAATAACACTTGAGATTGTAAAGTCATGATCGTGGCATCTGAGGGCTCCGAACACTGCGGGAATTGTACTCATAACCAAGCAAACCAAATTTGGTAACGTTTTTAAAATCTATTTGCAATGATGTTTATGATCTGGTCTTCTACATAGAACGGAACAGGGAGACTCTTGGTTGGGAGGTCATCACCAATAATTTATTTTTGATCTCGTTTAGCTGTACATGCAATTGAACTGACATTCTTATGATGACGTTCAAAATGTTACCTCGTTAGCTCTACTTCAGGCGTTCAGTACGATATAAAAACCCCTTCAGGACTTCTTAAGCTGCAAAAGAGGGCAATAACCATGTATTTCGATTTAGAGGCTGATAGGTAGGATATGTTATGCGCGACAACTCTTGTCTTTTTAAGGACGAAATAGCAAAGTGTTTCTCTTTCCAGACCCCAACTAGAAATTGGAAGGGGAGCAGTGTAAATAAACCCTTTTTTCTTATAATGCTTGCATTCGTCAGACTTTTTCAAAATTACCATGCACCTTACTTTTTCCGACTCAAAGTTCGTTGCTTCTCTGCATAAAGAACAAGCTTTTCTCCAATTTGTAGTCCCTTCCGTCGACGTGTTTCATCAATATACCTGCGGGCTATGTTAAAATCGCTTCCAAAAGTTTCTCCAAACTCCTCTCGATCATCTTCATTCTGAGGACGCCAAAATGGGTTCACCTCCATACGCTCCCAGTGAGAAAAAAATAGCTGTGGGGAAGTTGCTGCCCCTGAAGTCTTTTTTAAGAGCTCTGTTGCGAATCCAAAACTTTCCGCAACAGGAAGTAGTGCTTTGATCATAAATAGATCAGTCCCTTCAAGGATATCTTCGCGAATCACCCGTCCCCTCCTTTTTGAAAGTACACCATACAGCCTCCCGAGTTGCAACTGTAGCCATGTATGATTCAAAAAAAAATTGAAATTTGAGATCTGGTTTTTTGCGTTCCTCATGCAAGTCAAGATGCAAATTTATCACGATTCCAAACTCATGACAACGTTATCAGTGACATAAGGAGACACTCACCCTGTCGCATTGAAGATCGCATTCAAAAAAAGCTTCCACAAGCCGCACTGGTGAAGATAGGAAAGCGGCTCGACATGCAGTCTGTTGAGAAAATATTCGAAGCAAGAACAAAGACAAAAAATGAAAATTTGATTATACACAGGTAAAGAACATATTTTCCAACATAACGGAAGGCTTACCTTGCATAAAGTCATAACTTGTCCTGTGAGGCTGCCTAATCGAGAGCTTAGCCATGCTTCCAGATCTTCTCGCGAGAGTCTCGGCAAGCAACTTCGTTCCTCATTTCCATCTCTTAAAGTTTCCTTGAAGTCTGAGGGACTCAAGAGAAATTCTAATTTTTCTATTGCAAACCCAACACCATACATTTGCTCTTCTGCAAGTGGTCCTGTAAAATTATGTGACCAAAAATTGGCAAATGTTCTCGACGTTTAAACTGGGACAAACTTCGATATTCAATCCATGGATCTGACTCACCACTGCTTGTTGCCATTTGAAAACCAACCAGTAAGCTACTCTGTAGGCTTGGCCACGCCCGCTTCATTTTCCATTCACGAATGTTTGTTTCATCCTCAACATAGAATTCACTTTCTACTTCGATCTCCTGAACCCCTTTACCTGCCCAACTGATCTGTATCGAGAAGTTGGGAGTCCGCCAAAGCAAATTGGGTCCTACATTCCTGGGACCAAATGCCAAAATGTCGGTGCAGCCGGCTCTGAAAGCTGCTAAGTCTTGCATTGAATCCTCTCCGCTGTCAATTTCATGTTCGACATTCAAAAGCCCCTCTCTCAGCAAGTCTTCTTCAGTCAGTGTCCCAAGCTGATGTCGCTGTCCAAAGTAAGTATTTTCATCCAGCCAGCCTTCACCCCTTTGCTGGATGTCTGGCTCCCGAGGTATGTCTGCCAAACCTTCAATAGTAACTTCCGTTACTGAAGCATCTAATCCCGCAGTTTCTTCTTGTTGTTTGATTGCACGCAGTAATTTCCACAACTTAATGCAAGGTTTGCGCGTTATAAGTACTTAATTTTATTTTGGTACATTTATCAGGGTGGAAACTTACCTTGTCTGGCTCTGTTTCTATACGACGTGCCAGTCGATCAGGCAAAGCCACACATCTAACAGTCAGTCGGCAGTCCCCAGACGAGGTTGTCAGCTTGCAAACGCCTTCAGCAGCGTCAATTATGCCTGCAATAGCACAAATTATGTAATGATTGGTCTTGATCACGCTTTATTTAGTTCTTCTACACCTACCTTCTTCCTCAGACCATGGGGCCAGCAAAAGCTGTGGCGGACGATCGGTTTCATCCCCAGGTGCGGTTTCAAGCGCAACGCTCTCTCTGAAGGCGATCAAGGGGGCAGATGCGCGAATTTGGACACGAGCGAAACGCTCTCGGAGGTCCTAAAAGGATGGGAATTTATCACACGCAGGGAAACAAGTAGTAAGGTAAAGCTTTTATCTCGCAAAATCTCGTCCGACGGCAACGTACCTTGAGGCATTGCTCCAAATGCAACTCGCCAAGTGCAGTGATTACGTGCTCCCCACTTTGCTGGATACTTATCTCAACGGCCGGATCCGTTTGAAAAAGCTTTGCAAGTCCTTTTTCCAGAGCTTCGAGGTCCGCTTGATGGACAACTTCTACGGCTACTCGAACGATTGGTTTTGCCTGCGACAACGCATTTATACAAAGGAGTTAAGATTTTCAATGAGAAACTTTCACAGTAACTTAATGTGATATAACGCCCGAAAAAAATATGTTTCATGCAGCGTTTGATACCTGCAAGGTCACTGTGCGGAGAGCCGGGCATGCCAAAGTCGACGACAAGGTTGCAGACTTTATCACAAGTCCTTCAAGGCCTGCAATCGCAGCTAGGTTTCCTGCGGGCACAGATGGAACGGGTAAAAGTGATGTACCCATCATCATAAAGAGGCCAAGGCATCCCTCTGTTTTGAGGCCTTGAACATGACTAATGGTGTCCCTTTTTTGTGGGTGATATTTAGGCCCGAGGATGTAGAGTCTGGAGTCGGGCTGGAGAACACCACTGAAGACCCGGGCAAATGCAACGAAAATGTCGCGATCTCGGTCGTGTTCTGACGACTCAGATGATGTACACCAGGCACCCAAATCGGTTTTGCGCATGGGGATAACCTTTGAAACGAATACCACCACAGGTGCGTTTTCACGTACGGAGCATGAGGCAACAGACCCACGTACTTCTGCTACACATTTATCACTTCCGTCCTGTCCGCTTTGAACTTCGCCATCTGGGGCATGTTCAACACAGGTACTTTCCTGCAAAGGTAAACGAGGCCAAAGTGCCTCGATCCGGCGTTGCTGAGCGACCACAGGATTCGGAACAACTTCAACAACCATATCAAGGACGGTTTTTGCAAGAGGAAGCCACCTTCTAAATATTGATGACGCAGTTCCTCGAAGATCTTTCGGGTTTATTTCCCGAGCGGGTATCTCCTAAAATATAGGATATTGATGAGAATTATGAATGGCTGACTCACATTAAATACGGTTGATGGATCCTTTTTCGTTTTCAACAGGAAGGAACCAAAACTTACCAAATCCAACTTTTTTATCATTCTGCAGACCTTTTGCAAGTTCTCTTCAAGCACCGCTGCTTCATAAAGCTGCCAAATTGGGTCTAAAACCATGGCAACAAACATGGGTTTGGACTTGTTTTCAGGTGTGTACCGACTTATGGACAAGTTCTGTGCATTGAAAACGAAATTTCCCCACAAATGTCGGCTCAAAAATGCTGGTTTGAGTTTTAGTTTTTGCGCCCAAATGCGAGCAAACTTTGGAACACTGAATGCCCAGCAATACAACGAGCTGGCAAAAACCACATTGCCCCGCTCTGGTGAGAAAAGCCACTCCTTGCGATAGTTTGTAAAAGCAGAAAAGGGTTTTATAAGCTGGAATTAGTTGCGTTTCCCATGCGAAATGCACGTTGATCCCAAAAACCCTGGGAGACGAAAGTTTGCATCACCTTCTCCCAGCTGTCCGCATATTTCTCGTCCTCATTCAATTTAAATGTTTCGCTTGTGATTAGAGACGAACTTATGGCATTAACCTGTTCTAACACCCGCTGAAGGTGCCAATAGGCTTCAAGAGGAGTCAATCGCACTTCCAAAATCAATCGATCCATCTAAATGCAAGTAAATGACGAATTAAGGGAGAGACAGGCTGAGCGATGAAGTCAAAACATAATCTCCACAGCTACAGACCCATGTGGGGAGCTTCACGTGTGAATGACAAACACACTTTTATATTTTACCTTGTTCAAAACCAAACAGGGTTTCATCTTCTCTTCCCATGCCTGGCGAAGTACCGCGTGTGTCTGGTGAATGAGAGCGGGGAACGCGAATAGCGTAAACGGACACTGCAGTCATTTTGTCCGTCCCATGCAGCCTTACAAATACCTGCGTACAAACTCCCTCTAATATATCTACAATAATAATCGCTCCGTCAGATAGACGGGTCGCGGTTGATACGTCGCTCGAAAAGTCAATATGACCTGGGGAGTCGATCAAATTAATCAGATAGTCCTGCGACACCGGGTAAGGTAGCTCAGCGGATAGTGAGCCCACGTCTGTTCCACCCTGTGATACAGCTATCGCCCCTGGTGTCGATGTATTACAGGGTGTTTAATGTGATATTCTGTGGAAGAAGACAAAAGAACTCGGGGGGTTGTATCATTATCGTCAGATTAACATTACCTGGAGATTCTCGTGGCGCATTTGTCACGGGCGTGGACAAGTCTACGATAGGGAAACGGCGGGTTTTCTTGGTATGTAGCAATGAAATTGCACTTGCTTTCATCGTTATGCCGCGTTTCTGTTCCTCTTCGCTTCAGAGTGGATGGAATACAGGAGCAGGCCTGAGATATTATTTCAAGCAGAAGCAAGCACCAAGTAGGCATCGCAAACCCACCTTGAATCCAAAAATCTCAATTTTCCAGCAAGCTTTGGTGAGATGATCCCGTTTGAACAAACTAGACTGTCTGAGAGCCTGTTAATGGAAGAGAAGGTTGAGCGACTTTGCGGCTCTGGAAAGTCTCACACCAGGAAAGAAATGTACTCACGTGGTCTTGCCATGATCAACGTGAGCCAAAATGCAAACGTTCCGTATAAATTGCTGCTTTCCCTGAAGGGCAATCAATTCGTCTGCACTAACGCGGCGTGCCATGAGTAAGCGGGAAGAACAGAAAGTAGACGTTCTCAACGCAGCCTACGGTTGACTTCTGGGTATAACACCAGTGCGAATTGTTGCCACCACTACGAAAGACAATTTAATTTATCGACGGCTCCACCTGTCCCGTATGTACGAAAGGAGCTGGATGATGACTTTATTCGAGGCCTGGAGTGTTGTCGACCAAAAGCGAGTTGGCTTTATTGCCATTATGGCCAAGGTAGAAATCCCTGCATGATCTGCTACATCGACTTGCGAGCAATCCTGACACCTCCGTATGGATTGAAAACAGCATGCAACATCTACATTAACATCTTTCGCCACAACGAGAGGGAGTACGAGACGGTGCGAACTCGAGGAGAGCAAAACAGCCACAACGCACACGTGCATGTCGCCATAAAAATGTGAAGTATCTTCCTGCTCTTCTTTTTTGCTCCAAGCAAAGAGGAAAAAATGCTGTCCAGACATGAATTGTAAAGATCACGGCGACCGGTATGGTTTTCAAAACCATTCGAGCTCTGGCTTGACAGTGAATTGTTCATTGCTTCCCTCTCCTTCTGTGCTTTACTTATTTTTTTGTTTGCTGCCGCCCGCTGCCCGCGCTCCCCGAGGGCCTCGCCAAAGCTCAAACCTCTCAAGAGTCGAAGCAACAGCACGCGTAGCTACATCCCGGGATGTTTCGCAGAGCGCAATCCTGGACATGCACCCCTTGCGCGGGCGGGCGAGCTGTCACACTTATAAACTGAGCTGTTTTTATTTCTTGCCAGCCCTGGTGTGGAGGACAGGGTGCAAATCGGGAAACATCGGGAATAGCAACGTTATCTAGATTTAGCAGTTATCAAGATGGGGTGGGCAAACATGTTTTTGAGGTCAAAATTTTCAATTAGTTAAACATCGGGTAACCTTCTCATCCTTTGCTGTTCGGGCCAAAACCGTTCTCGTACCATCTTCTCGTCTGCTTATCTCCGTTTAGTTTTTTTTTCTTCTAAAACATAAATGAATGACCAAGCCCCCAACGTTTAATGGAATGAATTACAGACCTCTTACACAAGACCACCCCGGCATGTGTCTCAGGTCAAATAATCCTGTTCGATTGGGTTACAAGAAGTTGAGAAAGCCAATATTGGAGACACAAGTCCGCCTGCATGAAATTAATGGATGGAGCATGGCTTCTCACAATCATGACATGGTCGTACTTCATGCCTGGATTTGCGGCATTTTTACACCGTCATACCCATTCGGTCAAAGTCGATTGTCTTATTGCGAAGCATATGCAGGGCTGGACATTTTCTCATTTTGGAAGGTTTCTCAAGGTACCTTGTCGAATTAACACTGGGCTTCAGCTCATGAAAAGAGATGAGCTCATTTTGGGCATCAACAAATACTCTCATGTAAGTAGAACTCATAAAGGCTACGCCGGGTCAACCTCTGCCTGTCCCTCAAGTTTCTCTTTCGATTTCAAACCGCAGGATGTATCATGTGCAATCGTGTCCGCCAAGACTGGAGATTTGCTTTTCATGACCGAAAAGGAGCGCGTCGTCCGCCGGAAGCACGCGGCTGGAGATTGTGCTGACCTGGTAGAATTTGCTTTAGCTTCTATCCAGCACGAGATCGACGACGTGAAAATGGTGATTCAGCAGAACCACCACTGGCGGGTCGCACACTTTGAAGAACGCCTTCCTTGGGCATGCGCTCTCGAGCACTATCCGCCAAGTTACATGGAAGAGGCTTCTACTTTCGCCTCATTGAATCCGAGCTGTCGACATGAGCTAAGCCATCATCTAGCTCACGCATGGTCTGTGTTCCCGCAAGCCCCTTTCGAGCGAGGGCTCATCGTTGTAATGGACGGAATGGGGGAGCAGCAGAAGTCGATGGCTCTAGGATTGAGGGACGAAGATTTCGGGTACACGAGTGACTTATATTTACCTCGGCACGCTAAATTTATGCAAGTGCCAGCGAAGTTGGATCCTCTGCTTGATTACCGCGAAGCAGAAAGTGCGTATTACTTCGATGGAGATAATCTTACTCTCGTGTTCAAGCGCTACACAATGGAAGCGAGGTGAATATATTCCCATCAGTAATGTCTAGAAAATGCGCTACATCATATGCATTTGTTTCTCAACAAACTACGGTTGCAATGCTTGTATAGGTGGCTTCTTGTTTCTCCGTGGTCCCTATTTTATCTTACATGTCTTGCCTTATCGGCTGTCATCATCATCACCATCACAGCCCCTCAGAGCTATATAATCACGGATTTGAAAACATGGAATCAATTGGTGCCGTGTATTCTCGCATCTCCAGCCATATTTTCGGTGATTGGAATGCTTGTGGGAAAGTCATGGGTCTGTCGAGCTTTGGAAATGCTGACGAAGCGGCGCGATTGCCCCGTTTTATGGAAGGAAATTTGGCGTCGGAGACGTTTCGCATTGATTGGAAGGCATTACACTCCTTGCCGCAAGCAAATGAATGGCATGAAGAAGATGAGAAAAAAACAAAATGCTATGCGCACATAGCGCGCCGCGTTCAGGAAGATTTGGAGAATGTGGCGATGTCTTGGATCCGTTACCTCAAGCAAGCAACAGGAGCTGCGAACTTATGCATTTGTGGTGGCGTAGGTCAAAATAGTGTCTTAAACGGTCGTATTATTAGAGAACTAGGATTTGAAGACGTTTTTATTCCACCCTATCCCGGTGATGAAGGCATTTCCATCGGATGTGCGCTATGGGGCTTTGCTGCCGCCACAGCGGCCGGTGGCTTCGCAGTATCCTCTTCACGTCACAGGTAAGAAGCTAAAGGAAAGAGAGCAAGTTTTGCTTACAATCGTGATCGATGAAAGAATAAGCAAATTACCCCGTCCTGACACTTAACTGCTGCGAGCAGAGGTTCGGTGATGGCGGTGCGCCCTGCCCGACGATATCGTCCCCTGTCTCCTTACCAGGGAAAAGCATACAGTGAAGAGGACATTGAAATTGGCGCCTTAGCGACATGGTCGCCATTCCTGCACATAGAGCGCAAACGAGATATGAGTACGGTGGTGAATGCCACGGCGCACGCTTTAGCAGACGGAAAGATTGTGGCCTGGTTCCAAGGTCGGAGTGAATGTGGGCCGCGGGCGTTGGGCCATCGTTCATTGCTAGCAGATCCACGAAATGCATCCATGCACGCTTATATGAACAAGGTGAAGAAGAGGGAAGCTTTTCGTCCTTTCGCACCTTCAGTATTAGCTGAGGCGGTCTCGGACTGGTTTGAAGTTGGTTTCCAAGGCAAAGCAGGCACGCTCCCCGAAGAGGACAGCTCAAAGTCGCCTTTCATGTCCTGCACACTTCCTGTTAGTGTCTCGCGTCGGAACCGAGTTCCGGCAATTTGTCATGTTGATGGCACTGCACGGCTACAAACAGTGCGACTGGATGATGATCTCTGGTACTATCGACTACTTAAAGCCTTCTTCGAGCTTACTGGTGTGCCTATGCTACTTAATACAAGTTTTAACACACTCAGGGCCGAGCCTATTGTCGAAACTCCTTCGGACGCAATCCGCTCCTTTCTGGCCACAGAGGGTGCTATCGACATGCTTGTTATGGGCTGCTTCCTCGTTAAGCGCCGACCATTTCCTTTGGACGCATCAAATGTAGACTATGCCCTCTGTGTTGTGTGCAAAGCTGAAGGGGTTGTCTTGGAGGAAGTAATCTGTGATGCAGAGACGGGAAGTGCACACAGCGTCCGCGTTGCCCGAGGCAGTGAAGATGGGACGCCTCAATGGATTGAGCTTGAAGGGGGGGAACTGGACCTAGTGGTATGGCAGTTTGTGGATGGATTTAGTCCTATAGCCGACATAATGGACTCAGTGCTGGAGCATCTGCAAGATGAGGAAAATGACACCGGCTTCCATGAAGGTGATGTGGTAGCGTCATTTCGACGATTGTATTCACTTCAATTGATTCTATTCAAGGAATGAAGATTGGGGCCCCAGAGCAAAATACCAAGGCTAAGATGCTGGTCCCTAGATGATGCGTGTTTTCTTCCTTTTTGCTCGGTCCTCTATTCGGGATGATTGTTTTGATCTACACATTCCCATCGTTACCACTTCCAAACCATATTTTACAGCGTGCATGCCCGTGCACTACCTGCAATCCCAGACACTGAATCCTTGAAGCGTTATTTTCGCAATGCTTCAAACCGCTGCTCCAGATTATTTGTTGCTTGAGCCTCAACGGCAGGTAGATTATCACTCACCATGCCAGCGTTATCTAACATAGTACCCAGTTCCAGGTTATGGGCATCTGCAGTCTCTTGAATAAGGCTATCAACCATTTCCTGAGGTGTTGCACTGGCAGTAGTGCTGGCGATAGCGCCTTCTAAATAACCGGTCCGAACATCAGTGTCCTCAAACTGCTTCTCAAATTGGTCCATTACTTTTGCAAGCTGCGATGAGAAAGAAATAAGAATATGGATAAAACTGGAGAGCTTAGACTTCTTCTGTATCTACATTCTGCGTACCGTACGTACCTTCTCAACGTCCATGTCCTTAAGCGCCGTATCCATGCCCGCAACTATACCAGCCATAGCGCCCGTAACCTGTTTCATTCGTATCGCGCTCTCCAAGCGCGCCGCCACTGCATCTATTCTCGACGATAATCGAAGATAGTTTAGCGCTTGTGTTTTTTCTCGAATGGCGTTCTTTTCAGGATAAAAATTGTGTGATGGTGGAGCATAAGCTCAAAACCTATTTCTTCTTGTCATTTACTGAAATCGATCTCACCTGGGCGTAAATGCGTGCCCCTTCCAAATTACGGCTCTGTATCGCCTTCTTCAACTTGTTTCTGGCATCTTTCTCACTAGATTCGCATTTTTTGGATCCACGCACCATTTGCTTGCTGGTGAGACGCAAGTTAACCAGATGGTCTGTGAGAGAAGCACTTCGTGTGAGAGGCCGCTAACAAAACCGGTCGACTGTATTTTCCAGCAATTTCGCACAAGCACTGACCTTCGAGTGATGGCTTATTGCCCATAGCCGCAAAGTAATTGGCTGTCGTGTGCACGGGGGAAAACGTAATGAGACGGCCTACAGCAGCTGGCTGTTCCTTCTTCCTTACTCGGCGTTACTTCAAGACTGCTTCTCATGTCCACAAGGACCCTGTCGCCATTGAGCAAAGCGGTCCAAACTTACACCAATGTCCTATGCTTACGTAAATTGTCTGCTTATCAACATCTTGCCCTCCACAACTCGGCCCGGTGCCTCATGAAAAGGGTGCAAGGAGCGGTCCCAGGCTGGTCCCGGACGGGCTCTATAGCGACGGGAACATCCCACAAAGCGGTACGGCGGATCATGTCACGTCGGACGTCACAAATTGTTCTTGATATACTAAAATGACATGCATGTGCCATTCAACTTGATATACATCGTTCAGAGGATTTTGATAGCATAAAACGCCGTATTTTTGGTTTTTATCATCCTTTGCAATGCGCCTGCTCACGGGAAGAGGGTCTCCCTGCGCGCCAGAAAACGGCAACGTTGCTAGTTGAACAGACTCGTGAGACCCGTTAAAAAAATATTCCCGAAGTTTTTGCTTTAGGTCGTCACAAAGCTCTTATAATTGTATGAATGAACGAATGAAGAACGAGAAACTGCCAGTCTTGCCTACAATGGCAATACTTATCTTATAGGTTATACATTGTACACCTTTGAATCACTCAATGGCGATCAATTGAATGCCATATCGAGTATGTTCCATCGAGGATAAATCGCATGAGATGTCTATGTTGCAAATCTGTTTCAAGGACATTTGCTGTTCTAAACATAACAAATGACCGGTTGCTCGCGCAGTATCTATTTCGGTGCTGGAACGCTGCTACCTGGCTAAAAATGTCTCGGACAAAGATTTATAATAATGAGTTGTAGGAAAGAAAGCCTTCTTGAAATTGCACTTTTTGTTTCGTTTCCATATTTCTAGTTCCCGGCATGTTTAACACTAAGTACTTGCGTCCTGTACTGACACGTAGGAATTGAAACAGTCAATAAGGCAATAGAATTGTCAAAAGCTGTAAAGCACAACCTCATAAACATTGACGCACGTCTTGATCCATTGTCAATAGTGATACGTGACGCTGCAGTAGTATGTCACAACACAATTAATTATTTCAAAGAGATACGGCACCTAAGTTACAGCTATGTATTTGCTCGCTGATGGCTTCTCAAGCGACCTACGTACTTTTCATGTTGATATATCTTCTGTCTTCCTTTTGCGTGTCTTCGTTGTCTACATTTATCCAATCATTCAACTTTTGCGTGTCTTCGTTGTCTACATTTATCCAATCATTCAACTTAACACGTATCTTTGCCATGCCTTAGCTTCGGTTGCCATCACCTCTGATGTCTCTGTGATCTTCTAATTTATTTCTCCGCGGGGGGAAGTGTAGCAATGCATTTGCTTTGTTGACGCCCCCGCATATTTGATCTTGCTCGTTGCCCTTTCCCTTGCACCCTGACCACCGCAAACTTGCCCGCTACAAAACATCGGCATGCGCTTATCTTCCTGTTCCATTTTTTTCTACACGTGTCTATATCTTGATATGCTTATTGGCGACCGAATTGATGAAAAATCAGAATGTGATGACCAAAAGCCCTGCTCATTCTTATTTCCCTTCTTCGCTGTCTTGCTTTAGTATAAATAGAAATACATACCCCATAGCACTCTTGATAAATACGAGATGTGGCACTTTCCTATTCTATGAGCTTTTTCTATCAAGGCGATCGTTATCCGCATCCACACGATACCCACAATTGTGGAAGCCAGACACGTGTCAGGCAGCGACTTGCTATGTTTTCGCATATCAGATTGATGAGACCTTCACTCATATGTATTGAAACGCTCTAGAAGGAACAAAAGGAACGGCAATGGAACATTTCAAATCACACGGTACACGTTTTGAATTCTTCGTGCAAAAAACCTGGTAATGAACCTGCTTTCGATCATACCACTCCGGGGCGCTGTTGCCGCCTGCTGGATACTGAATTTTCAAACAAATGCAAAAGACATCAAATTTTCTAAAAATCATGATAATTTTACAGGAGAACGAAAGAAAATGTCCCTACAAAAGAGCAAAAAAGCATTTACCTGGGTTCGCCACCTGAGGCGCTTCCGCACTTGGGTCCGGCACAGAATGGTACATGGCCGCTCTGCCATATCCGCCACGACCCTCATCGTAATCCATGCGTTTTTCATCGCGGACTTGACCCCCACTCTCTCCTCGTCCATAACGTCGAGAAGGATGATACCCCCAATCAAGTTCCACACGGATGATGCGATCATCCAATGTTGTGCCATGCAAAAAGGCAACCGCATCCAACGCGCATTGGTGGTTGAAGTATCTGGAAAGAAATAATATTTATATATACATATATATAGGGGTGGAAATACATGCTATATTCGACCTACTCATTTGAATATCGATGTAGCCTCAAACAAAGCCACTCAATAACGCGAAAGTAATATTCCCAACTCGAAAAAGAAAATGAAAAATGCTACCCACTCAATAAAGCAGAAACCGCACGGCTCTTTCGTGAATCGGTTAAGCCCCATGATAACACGCTTGATTATGCCGATCTATTGGGAACAGGGACAAGGTGTCAGATATGATGCTCTCATCAAGTGTCATGCACGGCGCAGATTTTCTCACCTTAGAGAAGGCCTGATAAATTTGAGGTTCAGTTGTTTGAAAACTGAGGTTCCCGATGTACACCACTTTAGTTCCCCGTAGTGACTTGATCTAGGTACGGGCAGGCGTCCGATTTAAAATCTTTACAATGTTGTTCAAATGATGATTGAATTCCTCCACACACCTGGTCTTGGAAATGAGTGAACTGTTTACGGTCCCAATACACCAAAGGTTGAGGATCAGTGTCGAAGAGTTCCGCCATAACAATTGCTTTCAGAAACCTACAGTAGTTGATAAAAACACTTTTGCAAGTTAAAACACGTCAGGTTATCAGACATTGCAGGAGCGGTGTTCGCGACTTCAAAAGCTCTTCTGGTTTGAAAATTACCCCTCATCTCTTACATAAACTTCACACTTCCTTTAAAAAACATACAAGGGCCACAAGTAATGCGATGCAACCTTATTGCTTAGGCAAACAAGCCTCTGAGCCCGTACCATCCAGATTGGTAACCTCTTTCTACTCTCATCTATCCTGGGATGTGCCATCCACGAGATATTTTCGTCTCTGGCACACAACAAGGATAGCCAACCCATATTTCCGCTCAATTTACACATGACGGCAACGCTTATAATACAACAGAGAGTATGGAAAGGCGGAGAAAAGAGGTGAGCAAGGACGTAAGGCCTCACGTCCGAGTTGGCAAGAACATGTCTGAATAAAGTTCCTTGGGATTGAAGAGTTCTCCCTCCCAGTCGATTTTTCTCATTATAAGCTTTCAAGCAGCGCAAATTTACGAATAGCAACAAATAAAACATTGAATCGAGGGAAGAAGGCTAGGACACAATGTCTACTAGCTGCCAGGAGCCTGCTCCGACTTTCCAGGGCAGTACATCTTGCTTGTGCTCTCGCGCTCGCTCGCCAACCGCGTCATCCTGCGTCACCTGGGGCTCCTAATCCGTCATCCTCCCGAGACCCACACCGCGGTCATGGGCCACCTCACCCCCCCTCGGAGCATGTCGTCCGGGCACAACCCCCTGCTCCACAAGCCATCGCTCAAGCCTCTAGCCTCGTTCTTGGCGAGCCTAACATGGGCGGGCATCCTCTCTCCTGCCAAAAGACATGCTCATCCACTTCGCAATCGAACGATTGGGAGATGAAAGGCCGTTGCGCTGCTTGTTTGTTCTTCCACAATGGTGCAGGCTACCACAGCCACTTGTTGTCTGGCTGTATAGCATTCAAAACGATTCGTGCCACTCCTTCACAGCACGAATACGAAACATCAGCATCCATCGTAGAGGGACACCATCTTCCCTGAGAAGCTCTGTTTTTGAGTTCAATGCATAGCTATTATCCATAATTTTGTCCTTTGAAAGTACTAAATGAATTATGTCGACCCTCTCTTGAGCATTCCCATCCTTTTTCCGAAGCATCCTGTCCCTAAAAAACAAGTCATCGACTTACATTACAGGCTGTAAGTTTTCCACACGTATTTTTCTTTGTATCGTACCAATATCAAGAGGTTAATGAGAGGGAAAGGGATGCTATAGCGGTTAGCGTGGAAAAAGAGGACTTGAGGCCTCGAGTTCCAGTTCCTGGGAGCTATGTTCCGACGGAGAGGCAAGGAGGGAAGAAGGCCTGGCGTTAATGTGGGTGGCGCTGGCACCAAGAAGGAAAGCCATGCCGTGCCTGACCATAATGTGGTGAGTTTTCCACGCTAAAGCTATCAAGCATGGCTCATTTAGCGTATTGCGATAAATATTTGTTAAAATATCGTGTTATAGGTAGTATCGTAACCTCGATGCATGCGCGACGATGATCATTTGTTCAGTGCAACTGGCATACATCTTTGTACGCTACATCACCCAGCATTCTTGATGCAACATAGACTGCGGACGGTGACGACTTTTTTGGTTCCTCGGGGGTGTTACAAGAGTTTTTGTTGATTACACATCTATACTTCAACTTAATTTCTATCCGTCACTCCCTTCCTCCCTCATAATTTTGCTCGCTTAATATCAAAGGAATCTGTGCGGCTGCTTAGTCATGCAAAGTCTATGGCGAAAGAGAAGGGTGGACAGATATTTTCGACGTGGATCGGAGACAAAAACGAAACGATCGACTTTTCGTACGAATACATATGGGATCGTTCTGGCGCCATCGCCTATTACTTAAATACAAAATATGGAATCAAAAAGGGAGAGCGTGTAATTCTCTGCTACGGATTTGGCCTGGAATTCTTCGTGGCTTTTTTAGCCTGCCTGCGATTGGGCGTAGTGGCCGTGCCAGTTTATCCCCCAAATCCTACGAAACTCAAAATGTCTCTTGAAAAGCTTGAGCTGATTGTAACCAGTGCAGGGGCCACCCTCTGTCTTACAGACAACACCATAAATTGGTTTCGAAAAGCCTCTCAGCTAAACGTACTTTCTTCGGCAAAATGGCCGAAAGGATTGAAGTGGGACTCTACAGATTCCATCCTGGCTGGTACGGGTACATCTTGCGACGAGCCCGGTTTGCATCCTAACGATATTGCCTTCTTACAGTATACAAGTGGATCTACTGGTGATCCCAAGGGTGTCATTATCACCTTTGGAAACTTGGATCACAACGTAAATGATCTCATTCTATTTTCGCTGCGCCGGGATATTTTTTGTAATCGCACGCGTACGTTGGAAAACATTGAGGTGCCTGTGGGGGTGAGCTGGCTGCCCCAGTATCATGACATGGGATTGATCGTGGGATTAATTATGCCGTTTGTAGGAGGCTTTCGTATGTATCACATGTCGCCCATGACATTTGTTAAAAATCCGCTTATTTGGATTAAGACAATCTCCAATGTTGGTGCTCATTTCAGCACAGCCCCGAACTTTGCCTTGGGCCTTACAGCACGGCGGTGGAAAAGCCAGCGAAAAAAGGAAGCATTAGATTTAGGCACCCTTCAATTTATTCAATTGGGGGGAGAGCCCGTAAGTGCGGAACATATAGCATCGTTTTCTTCCACGTTTGCCGGATACGGTTTACGACGCGATTGGGTAGGACCTGCCTATGGCCTTGCGGAGCATACTGTAGCGGTGTCGTACTGTACTGAGCTAGTAATGTGCAGTGAAATTGCGGGAGGTACCTTGGTGGCATGTGGCGCAGACTTTCGGGTAGACGTGCGGATCGTCGACCCGGAGTCGTTCGCCGAATGTCAAGAACGAGAGCAAGGGGAAATTTGGTTGTCAAGCCCCTCTTGTGCCGTGGGGTATTGGGGCAGGGAAGATGCAACACAAGAAACGTTTAAAGCACGTATGTCTACACCAGACCGTCCTCCGATATTTGGGAACGGTGTCTATATGCGAACAGGTGACATGGGGTTTCTCGATAAAGATCACCTTTTTATATGCGGGCGCATCAAAGACCTCATCATCCTGAGAGGGAAGAATTACTACCCACAAGATATCGAAATGGTTGTTGAGAAGGCGTCTGACCATGTGCGGCCAGGCTGCTTGGCCGCTTTTAGCTCGTCAGTTGCGGACTTGGAGGAAGAGCAGGTCGAAATCGTGTTTGAATGGCGAGAAGTTAAGGGCGCCACAAGCTCGAAAAACATGATGCATGAGGAATTAGACAAGATTTTTCGTGCAATTGTGAGCGAATGCGGCATCCGCGTCTACAGGATTGTCGCGATTCAGGACAGATCTATCCCAAAGACGACCTCCGGAAAGATTCGACGCCGTGCAACCCGAGATGCGTTGCATCAGAACGAATTGCGAGTAGTATTTGAATTGGCACTTGGGACTCATGAGAGTGACAGGGACCTTCTGAAGCTTGATTGTACTGGACAAGAGGCACTGAGTATAATCGAAGACGCAGTTTCACCTGGACTGACATTGGGCGGAAATTCCGTTCCTTCGCAGCACGATGGAACTTCGTCACATGCCACGAGCCCGGAAGAGCAGCTTCGGGCGCAGCTGTTGCAAAACATACAGGAGAAGTTACTGCGTGTGATTTTGGAGACAGCGCTAGATGTTACAGGTCTGGATCATGTGGAAGTTGATTTTCCCTTGATGGATCTTGGCCTCGAGTCTATTCTGGCAATAGAGTTTCGTGAGAAGTTGTCAGCGAAATTAGGCGGCTTTGACCTTCCAGACACCATCATTTTTGACTACCCGACAATTCGTCAGATAGCTGAGTACATTATCAAAGAAATCTTCGGCAGTGGTTATGGAATCTATGGATCAGGTGGAACGTTGTCGGGACCTGATTTGAGTGATAGGATAGTTCATCACGTAGAAAATGAGCCATTAGCTGTTGTAGGCATAGCTTGTCGTACACCAGGAGGAATAGACGGCACGCACGCATTCTGGCGTATGCTCCTCGATGGTACTGATACCGTAACAGAAATTCCTAAGGAACGTTGGGACGTGGATGCGTATTACCATCCGAATCCTGAACATCTTGGCACAATGTACACACGTGCAGGTGCATTTCTGGATGATATCGAAAGCTTTGATGCCGAGTTTTTCGGCATTTCGGAGCCTGAGGCGCTATCAATGGACCCACAACAAAGGATTCTTCTGGAAACATCGTATTGCGCGCTCCATAATGCCGGATACTCTCAGGAATCCCTTCTCGGGAAGGATATTGGCGTCTTTGTTGGTGTCTGTAGCACAGATTTCAGCCGCATTAAGCAGTCACAAGTGGGGCCTTATACGGCAACGGGTGCGTCACAATGTATCATTCCGAATCGTGTATCTTTTGCACTTGGTTTGAAAGGCCCCAGCATGAGTATCGATACCGCTTGTTCGTCCTCTTCTGTAGCTGTGCATTTGGCGGCAAGATCGATTCAGAGCGGGCAGTCCTCGGTCGCCCTTGCCGCGGGCGTCAACCTCATCTTATTGCCAGATACGTACATAGCCGTATGCCAAGGGCGAATGCTTGCAATTGATGGCCGCTGCAAAACGTTTGATGCCGCTGCGAACGGATATGTCCGAGGCGAGGGCTGTGGGGTTGTTGTTTTGAAGCGTTTGGCGGACGCGAAACGCGACAGAGATTCCATTTTATCTTTGCTATTGGGCAGCGCGGTGAATCAAGACGGCCGTAGCGCTAGTCTTACGGCGCCAAATGGTCCTTCACAACAAGAAGTTATCCGTCGCGCACTGAGCGAGGCAAATTTAACTCCCTCGACCGTTGATTACATCGAAGCTCACGGTACAGGGACAGCGTTGGGCGATCCAATTGAAGTCGGTGCACTCAAAGCTGTATTTGGACCCGATCGACCACATAATCATCCCCTCTATATAGGCTCGATCAAGACCAACATAGGTCACCTGGAAGGATCAGCTGGCATAGTGGGATTCATCAAGGCAGTTATGGTAGTTCAACATCGTTTGGTACCTCGTAACCTTCATTTTAAGGCTTTGAATCCAAGCATAACTCTGGGCTCATGTCCTTTTATTTTTCCAACGGAAAATGTCGATTTGTGTAAATTGCATGGGGAATCAGCAGTTGCCGGCGTGAATTCTTTTGGATTTGGGGGCACAAACACTCACTTGGTTGTGAGGGGCTTGGATCCCACGGAAGATTCAGCGGATGCAAATGCCTTGATAACAGATTTCCCGACGGACCGCGAAAGAGATCTGATAGCCTTTTTATTTACGGGCCAAGGTTCTCAGTATGTAGGCATGGGCAAAACGTTGTACGAATCAGAGCTTTCCTTTCGGAGAGTCATCGATCAATGCGACAGTTACCTGAAAAATATTTGGCCTTTTTCACTTGTTGAGCTCTTGTACGAAGGGAAGTCCGATATCATGAAAAAGAAGCTTCAAGACACGTGCTACGCGCAACCTGCCCTTTTTGCGGTTGAGATGGCTTTGGCCGACCTCTGGAAAGAGTATGGGATTATTCCCGATGTCGTAATGGGCCACAGTGCCGGAGAACTAGCCGCTGCGTGTGTTGCGGGCGTCTTTTCCTTGACAGATGGCTTGCGGCTTGTAACTGAGCGAGGGGCGCTGATGCACTCAGTACCCAGAAATGATGGGTCAATGTTTGCATTACGAGCAACGGAAATAGACGTACGAGACGCTATAACACAGGAAGTGCTTCATAGTGCGGAGAAGGAGAGTTGGCGCAATTTGGAAGTTGCTGCAGTCAACGGCCCACGAAGTGTCGTTATTTCAGGACCCAAAAAAATGGGAGAAGCTTTAATTAAGCGCATGAATGTTCAGGCGACTGAGTTGGACGTCTCGCACGCTTTCCATTCGAAGATGATGGAGAATGCGACATCAGCCTTGAAGTCTCTAGCAGACAGCATCAACTTTTCATCACCAAGAATCCCCATTGTCTCGAACGTGACCGGTAAGTATGCAAGCGACGGAGATCTGACTACTGGGGAGTACTGGGTACGTCACATGTTGCAGAGCGTCAAATTTTGGGACGGTATGCGCTCTTTACAAGATGCAAAGGTCAAAACCTTTATTGAAATTGGCCCAGAGCCACTTCTTACGGGCATGGGACGTCAGTGTGTCGATGATGCTAGAGAATGCCTATGGTTGCACTCTCTAGAGAAGAGCGGGGCGAGCGCTGTGATCGAACGCAGTCTTCGTAAATTGGGGATCACTGTTCCTGCTGCTGTTAAGAACAGTGGAGTTACCAACGAAGGGACTTGTAGAAATTTATTTGCAAGGAGACAAAGATTCAAATGGAGGAGTAAGGACCCTAAAAGTGATCTGAAGGATTTGCTTCATGAAGTCACCTGGGTTCCTATTTCGACAGTTGACGAGTCACTTCTTTCTCAAGTTGCCATGGACACTTCTACTCTAATAATTGATTGGCCTGAGGTGGATGCTCAGTCATTCCCGGATTACGATGTCACATGGGTCAGGCACAAGACGTTGTCGCAATCCTGCTTGTCGCCATGGACTGGCCAAAGTAGACGAGAGATAAATCTTGATACTACAGATGATATTTTGCGCATTTTCAGTGAGAAAAAGTGGGACTCCGTGATTTTTGCAGGAGCTTTGCAAGCCTTTGGTGACAGCTACGAAAGAGCGGTTCGACGGCACGTTCTGAATGTAGCAAAGGCATTACTTCAGACTCCTGCTCATATGACGCCGAGCCAAGTGCTGCTTTTGACATGTCGTGCTTATCCCAGTGATTGTCTTGTCCGTAGAGCCGGGGCGCGACAGGCGTGGATATCGGGATTCGTGAAGTCGCTTCGTGTTGAGCATTCAGAAATCAATGCGCAACAAATAGATCTCGAAAGCGACATACAGGATAGCTGCGATGAGGCGATAAGCATCAGAGAGCTACTCTTGCACCTCACGTCTTTCCCAAAAGATGAACCTGAGATAGCTATCCGTCATGGACGATTGACTGTCCCGCGCCTTATTCCGAGTAGCATCAACATTTCTTGCGCAATTCCACTCGACTTGCGACATGACGCGACGTACGTAGTAACGGGGGGCCTGGGTGCGTTGGGGTTGGTCTTTGCCGAGCGTCTGCTTGAGGAGGGCGCCGAAAACGTAGTGTTGGTATCGCGTAGCGGGACATCGAGCGCGGGTGGCGAGGCAGCGTTG
>Ga0102934_1000048_pt1 | contig 59272 bp, 47 predicted proteins | sample SalPonR2_A_D1_MG_FD_78175 | JGI IMG/M metagenome (GOLD analysis project Ga0102934, IMG submission 78175) | Salt pond soil microbial communities from South San Francisco under conditions of wetland restoration - Salt Pond MetaG R2_A_D1_MG | ecosystem: Environmental > Aquatic > Marine > Intertidal... | reverse complement strand
TTGCGGACCCACATGGCATGCAGATGGCTTTCAAAATGTTGTTGTCTGATACCAGTAAAATGTGCGTTTAGGCTTTTCGCACTCGCCGTTCATGGGAGAACGTACGATCGTCCAGTACCGGGCCCAAATGAAGGTACTTGTTATTATCAATCCTTCGAAAGCGCGCATTTATCTACATTTGACTGTCGCGGCACCAGTGTGTTGGAACGGGCAACTGGTTCACACCGGAAAGACCGTTGACCTCCGCTGGACATGCTTCTGCACATACACGCATCACAAAGCATACTATCACTGATTTTTTACATAGAAATTTTCCGCAGTGTAGGCCCGTGCTCATCCTGAGTTTCATATGAGAAGAAAGTTACAGCTGGAAAATACTCGCGCAGGTTTAAATGTAAAAATTCAGGCATTCGACAAAAGGTCGGCATACCTCTCGGCTCACTCAAACAGCACACGTTTCCCTCATTGATGAAGGAGCCGTCCTCGTCTTCCTCGTCGTGGTTATCATGCTCCGCAGCACGCGGGCATTCATTGACCACCACGTTGGCTAGCGTCGGTGGAGCTGCGCCTGACGCTGTTCGGGAGCTAGACAAAAGCTGATTGTAGAGAAGAGCGGGTCTTGCGACCTCACCCCATCTCATGATTAAAGCATTTTCGAGACGAGCTTGCTCCGGAGGAGGAGCATTCACAGGCCCGATCCAAAGAGAAAAGCGTCCGTCCCACTGCTCGTGGGGGCCTCGCAGGCGCGACTCGTAATGCTGCCGTATGCTCTTGTCCGTCAGGGTCTCGAAGGTCCATAAAGGAAAGGCACGAGAGGCGCTGGTAAACGAAATATAGCGTACGTCATAATCACTCTGGTTGGCTATGAATGGTGGCGAATAGAGTGAGGAAGGCGTGCGTGGGAGTTTGGCCTCAACACGAGCCCATACATCACCCACGTCAACAGCGGGGATTGCCGCCGCAGATACCAAAGTCCGAGTGTCTACAGAAGAAAACAAGTGATCGTGCGGCAGATGGAAATTGTTCTGACGAAGAGGCTTGATAAATCCTGTATATGAGTGGCTTGGAGGGAAGATATCCTCTAGGCGGTTCGTGAGGCCGAGAATATATGTTTTGCTCCAGAGTTTTCCGCCAGGGCCTTGGCGCGTTACGCAAGACGGAATCTCACGCCACGACCCTTGGCGCATCGTACGACGGACAGACACTCGAGGCGGCGGTGTCCAGCCCCATCGCTGTGGTTGTCGGGCATCGCCTCGAGACAGATGGGCCCACGGCGCCATCGGATGGGGAAAATCGCCGACATCGTAAATGCGGAAAATGAGAACGAAGAAGCCGCTTTTCTGCCCATATTTGAGGGTTTGCAATTCGTTTGGGTATCCCTTGGATCCATCCGGTGTTAAGTAAAGCGTGTATCCGCCTTGCTTCTCCTCGCCCGCAGCTGCACTCATATTTGCGTATAGATTTGGGCCGTTTTGGGAAACAATCTCAGCATCTCGCAGAATTCCGTAGGACGTTTTACCGTCGAGGGAGTACGTTTGAAAGGAGAAAAATCGAGAGTAAGGTAGCGATTCGCTTTCAACTGTATACTCCTCGCCTTCATTTAGGAACATAACCATGGAATGGTGAGAAGCTTGAGTATCAGTCCATGCAACATTCAAACTCTGGGAAAGCCGCCAGCTGCATAAAGGTGCCGGGTTTCGCAAAACGAGTCCAGTATATTTTAGAAAAATAAACGACATGAGAATAAATACTAGTACATGCATGGAAAATGTAAGCCATCCCCGTGTCCTCTCAGCTCCAGCGCGTTGCCACTTATTGCACCGCACCTCGCACCAGCGAAAGCCTTCGGAACTTGAGGGTGAGCTTCCAGACATCAACAATCGATCTTCAGATGCCTTTAGTGTCTATGGCGGCTGCATGCATGCAACTTATTCGTGCAACAAATTCCTGCTAGTCCGAAGCCCGACTCTGTCGAACCCGTTTGATAGAAAGTTGTTGTTTGCTCGGCTTTGGGGGGATTACACTTTCAGAATGCGGCGTTTGTGTTGTTCTTGTTGGTGGTCAATTATTGCTTGTACCTAAATGTACCTTGTTACGTTATGAAAGTGAAGTGTGTGACCGAGTTAAATGTTTTGCCAAGGTCAAGTCCGGCCCATTTCTCTTCCACCGGACGACTGCGCTCGGAGGCCCAAAAATTGCGCGAACCAGGGCGTCGACGGTCGCCCCGTCTGCGGTCGGCGGTAGAGACACTCTGTGCTCGAACTCGGCAATCCGATGCGAGTGAGCTACGAGCATCTGGTGCTTTCTTTTTAGCACGCCTACCAGTTTTGTAGTTGGCAAATAATAATTGTCCGATGTCATCACTGGCCCTTTTGTCGTCGCCGCACGCTCGTTCTCGACCCTCTTTTTTCGACCTTGCTTTTGCTTGCAACCCAGCATTTCCTTTGTCATCGTGCTGTTCGCAGTTGAAACAAAGACTCATTTCTGGATGATTTCCTTACATCATTGCTCTACGCATTACATAGAGGCTCTGCAATTATGCCACAGTGGGTCAATGGCAAAGATGTGCAGCATATTTGAGTTGAAGCCTAATTTCGTCTCGACTACAAGGTAGAGCACTCTTCAGTGTTACCACAAGTTCCCAAGAAACTAGCAACCACGGACGACGACGCCCGCTCTAATTACAATTACGTATGCGTTCTCGGTCGCTTGCTTCTGCCATTCTCATGTTCGCAGCATCTGTCTCGGCCGTCTTGAAGTCAGCGCGAAGAGGTGGTCGTTTCGGTTTTCATTTACAACCTTGGCCTCCATCATTTGTCCCTACACTTGCTTTAAACCCGCGACCCGTGCCAGAAAGGGGTAGCAGATGGACCTTGCAAGCCGCCCGAGGGCTCAGCAAATTTTCGAGAGATGGTGGAGGTGGAGCCCGGAGTATGCGGAACAAGAAGACACGCTTGAGTGTCAAACTCTCGTCAAGGCAAGGTGATGGTAGCGACGACGACGGGATTCCTCGTGAGCCCGAAATTCTTCGGGACTTCGGCGGTGGGAATGGTGAGAAGATGGGCGGTGAATCACAAAGCATATCAGCTGCCGGTGGGGATAGCGGGTACGGGGACAAGGTCCTGCCCACTGAGCTGAACTTGGAGCTTTCCTCCTCCTTCATGCAGTATGCCATGTCCACTATCCTAGGCCGAGCCCTTCCCGATGCTCGAGACGGCCTCAAACCAGTTCACCGCCGCATTCTCTTCGCCATGCACGTCCTAAATTTGCAACCTGAATCCTCATACCGCAAATGCGCGCGCGTGGTTGGCGAGGTCTTAGGAAAGTACCATCCTCACGGGGATGCCTCAGTCTACGATGCTTTAGTGCGCATGGCTCAAGATTTTGTTATGAGCGCGCCATTGGTGGCGGGGCATGGTAACTTTGGGTCCGTGGACGACGACCCGGCCGCAGCCATGCGTTACACGGAGTGCAAGCTGTCGCTCCTCGCGCGAGACGCCTTGCTAAAAGACATCAATTTGGACACGGTCGACTTCGCACCAAATTTCGACGGTAATGAGGTAGAGCCACTGGTTCTACCGGCACGTGTCCCGATGCTTCTGTTAAACGGTGCCACGGGCATCGCCGTTGGCATGGCAACCAACGTACCACCCCACAACCTGGGCGAGGTGCTAGACGGGACCTTGGCGTTGATCGAGGACCCATCATTATCCGACGACAAGCTTTTGCGTCTCATACCAGCGCCCGACTTTCCCACCGGCGGGGACATCATGGGCTTGGAGGGCCCTCGTAAGCTGTACACGAATGGTTCAGGTTCCATCGTGATGCGGGCCAAAACGCACATGGAGACCATACCCATGGGGGGGGGGCGGCAAGTACGCAACGCAATTGTGGTGACAGAGCTTCCATATCAAGTCAACAAAGCTTCTCTCCTGGAAAAAATCGCAGATATGGTGAATGAGAAGAAAATGGAGGGCATTTCCGACCTGCGAGACGAGAGCGACCGGGAGGGCATCCGTGTTGTCATTGAATTGAAGCGCGATGCCATGCCTAGCGTGGTGGAAAATAATCTCTTCAAAAAGACTGCTTTGCAAAGCTCTTTCCCGGGCAATTTTCTGGCCCTCGCCAACGATGGGAGGCAGCCGCAGCGCCTGACGCTCAGAGAATCGCTTCAATCCTTCATCGACTTCCGCTTCAAGACAATTCGACGGCGCACGCAGCACGAATTGAGTAAGTTGGAGTCGCGTGATCACGTGGTCGAGGGTCTTATTCGGGCGCTAGATCGGATTGACGACGTCGTTGAGCTTGTTCGCCGAGCGAAAGACACAGCGGCCGCCAAGGCGACCTTAATGGGATCGCAGTACGACATGTCCGAGGCTCAGGCTCAAGCAATACTGGCCCTTACCTTGGGGCGGTTGACAGCTTTAGAGGATGCCAAACTTCGGGCCGAGAGGGAACAGCTCCGGGGTCAAATCGAGGACTTCCAGGCCATGATGCGACAAGACGAGAAGGTGTTCGATGTCATGAAACAGGAGCTCCGGGAAATTCGCGCGAAGCACGCGGTGCCCCGTCGGTCTTCTATCCGCGCCCATGCCGGCGCTTTAACAGAGCTTGACCTTTTGGCCAACGATCGCTCAGTCATGATGGTAACCGAGGCTGGCTACATAAAACGCATGCCTCTTGATGATTTTGAGCAGCAGCGCCGCGGAACTCGAGGCAAGGCAGGGGCGCGTATGTCCCAGGACGATCTGGTCAACCACTTTTTTGCTTGCAACGATCATGATCACGTCGTTTTTATTTCTGAAAAAGGGGTTGCCTTTGGCATCAGGGCTTTCCAGGTCCCTGTCGCCTCTCGTGTCTCCAAGGGCGTGCCCCTCCCCCAGGTGCTGCCCCTCTCTTCGGACGACCATGTCTCAAGCGTCATACCTCTAGGGGAGAGTTTTCAGGCGGACGAGTTCCTTGTTCTACTAACTAAGCAGGGCTTTATCAAGAAGACTCCAGTGGATGCTTTCAAAAAATTAACTTCACGTGGCCTCATCGCAATCAGTCTAGGCGAAGGCGACACTCTCGGGTGGGCTCGGCGTTGCACTGACCAGGATGACATCCTAATATCTACACGGAAGGGCTACTCCATGCGTTTTGCTTCGGCGGATTTGAAACCTACGGGACGCACCTCTCGGGGTTGCAGCGCCATCAAGCTTCGTAAAACGGACGAGATGGTTGATATTACCGTGCTGCGTCCCGATGCTGCTGTCGATGTCGATGGGCCCGGTGATTGTGGAAGTGGATCAAATGGACAGTATTTATTGGCCGTGACAACAGCCGGGTACGGGAAGCGAGTCAGTGCTGACAGTTTCAAGGTACAGAGGCGTGGCGGTATGGGTGTTATCGCCATCAAATTCAAGGCCGGGAGTGGAGACTCGTTGGCATGCATGCGCGCTTGCTCCGACGACTACGAGGTTGTGCTGTCTACTCAAAAAGGTACAATCGTGCGTCAACGCGTGGCTGCTATCGCTTTGCAGAGTCGCACGGCTACAGGTGTCCGTGTGCAACGCCTAGACGAGGGAAACATTATCAAGAGCGTGGCAATGCTACCCGCGGATAGCGACGACGATGACGAAGACGGCTCCCTGGCAAATAAAGCTGATGCCGTTATGAAGGATCTAAGGTACGAAAACGAAGCAGCTGTTGTCATGTCCATAGGGAGCCAAACGGGGGTGGTGGATGCGTAAAGATGACGTATTTTTTACAAAAAGCACTGCTGAAAAATAAAATTTGTCCGTTTTATGCGAGAAGCTTATTCGTTTCGTGGTTCGCTTCCAGACATTCGGGTCGGGCTCAAAACCTCTTCATCCAAAGTTAACGATTCTCAAGCACACTCCCCACCCCATTCCGCCTCCGCTTTCGTAACAAACCCAACGAGTGTGAAGACAACCGTGCGACTGATTGCCTTGATCGTGCGTTACTCGTATAACCTTTTCTTTGCTTCATATATTCCCCGCGACCTATACCCAAGACTAGCGATCCTGGCTGTAATCATGCGCAAAGGGAGAGATGAGGTCGGCGGCATCCAACACGCATCTCTGCGTCGATGCCTTAGAGCGCAACAGGGGCGTTCGACTTCATGGAGGCCGCGGCAGCCATCGCTACCTTCGTGGCGGCACGCCCCTCTGCGACACCGCAAGGGGGTTTTGAGCCGGCAAGTGCGCATTTGACGAACTCCTCCATCTCCACCTTGTAGGCCTCGGTGTAGCGGTCCATGAAGAAATTGAAAGGCAGGTCCTGGTGCACGGACTCTGCCGTGGCCAGCGTGCACATATTAGGGCGCAGGTTTTCCGACTGAATCATGCCCTTCGAGCCGAACACTTCCACGCGCTGGTCGTAGCCGTAGGTGGCCTTCCGGGAATTCGAAATAGTGCCGATGACGCCATTTGCAAACTTGAGCACTACCAGCGAGGTATCGATGTCGCCAGCCTCCGCAATTGCCGGGTCTATCTTACAGTCGCCCTTGGTGAAGACCTCGACTATATCGGACCCAGTGATAAAGCGTGCCATGTCGAAATCGTGGATGGCCATGTCGCAGTGCAAGCCTCCCGACTGGGCAATATAGGCGACCGGCGGCGGGCCCGGGTCTCGCGAGGTGATGGCGATCATGTGGACGTCACCAATTTCACCCTTTGTCACCGCAGCTTGCAGACGGCGAAAGGTGGGATCAAAACGGCGCTGAAATGCTACCATACACAGAGCACCCGTCTCTTCAACCACGTTGCACACCTCATCAATGATCTCCAAATTTAAAGAAATGGGCTTTTCACAGAAAATTGCTTTGCCCGCACGCGATGCTTCGATAATTTGAGAAGCGTGCTGATCCGTAGGCGAGCAAATGAGTACGGCGTCTACATCCGCGGCGGCGATGAGATCCTTGTAATCCTTCACGTACTTGGGGATGCCGTACTGCTCGCAGACTTGCCTCGCCCCTTCCTCCCAAATATCGGCAACCATAGTAACTACAGCATTCTTGATGGATTGGATCGTCTCGATGTGAACGCGACCGATTCGCCCCACTCCAATCACACCGACCCGAAGGACCTAGGATGAGGCAACAGGATGACAAGTCACAAATCAGTGAAACCTTAGTACCAACGCACCAGGCCAACCACTCAGGCTCACTAACACGAAACGTCGTATTGCTTTTCCCATGTCTCTGAGACCCGGGTACATGATGGCAAACAAAGATTCATCATTCGAAGTTTTCTTGTTCGGTGCAGAAAAAACCCCAAACCATCCCCATTCATATCCACGTACCTCTCCCGGCATGATTTCCTTTGGTTTCGACTGTTGTATTGGACAAGAAAGAGTAGTTCAATCAGTGCGCGGACAATTTGGTAAGGACGTTCGCTCTATTCACAGGAAAACAGCAAGACATGGTAGGCGGTGCAAAGGATACGATCTCGAACCCGCTTCACGGATAAGACCAGCTACATCTCCGTTAATTAATGCAAAGACCGATGGTTCTACATACCGGCAAGATATGCTCCTGCAGCTTCCACAAACGGTGGGCTATATTTCCTGTGCCGTGGCCGGAACAGCGGGCATTTGAGCGTTGGAATACCCTCTCCTAATTCACCCCACGGGGGGCCGGCGGAGCTGAGGCCTCGTGAGGGAGGGCGCGAGGAGCAGGCCTCCTCCTGCTTGCCAGCCTTCCCGCGTGCTGGCACATTTCGTGGGGTCTGACACGATTGTGATTCGTGGAAGTAGCCTGTCACCGTAAGCTTGTGCTGCATGCAGACCGAAGGACTGCTGCCCCTTACTGATTCTATTTCCCGCCCCCCCCTTTTTTGAGCCACGGTGCTGGAGGTAGAGCGGAGGAGCCGAGGACACGCTCAGTCGCTGAGAGAGGTTAATGAAGACAGCGAGAAAAACAACCATCCGTAGGAAGACACAATACAGATCAATGCAGTAAACGTTTCTCATTTCCGAGCGAAGTGCACGTGCGATATATTTTCCTCGCTGTCAGATTATTTCTGATTCATGCTTGCCGTCTTCCGGAGCTCTTTGTCATCTGGACCGCCCCTCACTCATGTATCTGTCTTTTTTTTTAATTTTTTACAATTCCACCAGGAACACGAACAGTAGTTATGACAATGAGTGCACCGCTTCCCCAATCCCGCCAAAGCCACCCCTCGCCTTTGCCCGGTCAACATCAGCAACAAAACCCGCCCGCCTACTTTGTAGATACCAAGAAAGGAGAAGTCAGTGAATTGAAGCAACTTCTGAAAACGCTGGCCGTGGAAAAGGACCCGAAGCGAAAACGGGACGTGATTAAAAAAGTAATTGCCTACATGACGCTGGGAATTGACGTTTCACGGCTCTTCACGGAGATGGTCTTGGCAATAGAAACGCCAGATCTTGTTGTTAAGAAAATGGTCTACCTCTACCTGTGCAATTACGCCCATGCAAAACCTGATCTTGCCCTTATGTGTGTCAACACATTACAGCGAGACTGTTCTGCGGACGACCCCATGGTTCGAGGCCTGGCTCTGCGGGCCCTCTGCTCGCTACGACTGCCGTCCATGCTGGAATACATCTCCGCCCCTCTGCGGCGGGCATTGACCGACCAAAGCCCGTACGTGCGCAAGACCGGAGTGATGGGTATCCTGAAGCTCTTTCATCTTGCGCCTGACGTAGCCCGTTCCGCAAACTTCGTGGATCTGCTGTACAACATGATCCAGGACCCGGACCCGCACGTGGTCACCAATTGCCTGATAGTGCTGGGGGAGATGCTGGCTGCGGAGGAGGGCGGCATGGCGGTCAACCAGCCCCTGATTCTGCACCTTCTCGGTCGGCTTGGGGAGTTCAACGAATGGGGTCTGACGCAAATTCTGGCGCTGGTGGCGAAGTACCATCCTGCTGACGAGGAGGAGCTCTTCACCATCATGAACTTGCTAGACCCCGTGCTGCGGACCTCAAACAGCGGGGTGGTTCTCAGCACGATCAAGTGTTTCTTGCACCTAACTACAGCAGTACCTGATCTTCAACCGCAGGTGTACTTGCGAGTCAAGGCGCCTTTACTCACGCTCATGGCCGGAGGGAACCCGGAGGTGGAATATTGCATTTTAAAGCACTTGGAGGCGATGGTGCATCGCGCCCCTGGTGTTTTTGATGACGAATATAGACAGCTCTATGTACGGTATAATGAACCTACTTTCGTGAAGTACGAAAAAATCGATATTTTGGCCATCATCGCTAACGAAGAAACGGTCGGTGACATTGTCGCAGAGCTGGCCGAGTATTCAACAGACGTGGACCAAGAGGTGTCGCGACGGTCGATTCGCGCCATCGGAAACATTGCCTTTCGCTTGCCCAGCGCGGCAGGCATGGTTCTGGAGCGCTTGGTAGGCTTTTTGGACGTGGACATGAACAGCATGCGGCCTGAGACAATCTTGGTAATGAGGGACATTCTTCGACGCTATCCCGAGCGGAAGGCAGAGGCGCTACCCCGCCTCCAGCCTTGCATGCGCCGCGTTGATAATCACCCAGAAGCTCAAGCTGCGCTAATCTGGATGACTGGCGAGTACGGTGGAAAGAATTTTCCGGAGGGTCCGTACCTTTTGGAGCCGTTAATTGATAGCTACGCTACCATTTCGTCGGCATTGGTCAAATTGAGCTTGTTGACTGCCGCAATGAAACTTTTTTTTAAGCGTCCTCCGGAAATGCAAAGCATGCTAGGTCGCCTCCTGGCAGCTGCGACCAATGATTTGACGTCTCAGGACGTCCACGACCGGGCTCTACTGTATTACCGTCTCCTAGTGGCAGACGTAGAGGCGGCCAAGCGTGTGGTTCTAGGCGAGCACGAAATGGATGTCAACCGTACAACGATCGTAGGCACTTTCGCGGAGGAGCGAGATATGACCAGCTTGCGTGACAAGCTTTTCGGTGAGTTTAATACATTGGCTGTCATATACGGAAAACCTTCTTCTCAATTCGTCAGCCCTTCGTATCGGATTAAGCCTGCAGAAACCAGCCTGACGCCTTTCATGATGGGTGTCCAAATTGGTGACAGCGGTAATAATGGAAACAATCTCTTGGACCTGCATGCTGATGACAGCTTGTTGCCTGGGGGCGGCGTAGAGTGCGGCGTTGAAAGCGAGTCGCCCTCACGCGCAGGCAGTACAAATCCTGAAGGTAGCACCGCCTATACAGGTCCCTCCTCTGATCTCCTCGACATGAGCGACATGGGTGTTTCTCTCGCGGTACCAACAGATCGTATAACAACGCCGAGTGCATCGCAACAGGATTTTTGTACATCTACCCTAGCGCTCATTGACTCATTTCGAATGGAGCCGGAGACCTTTCAACACTTGTGGGCAGAACTTCCTGAAAGTATATCTTACAATGTAGACTTGACAGTTCTTCCTACGGACGGGCTATCAACACTAGAGACATCACTTTTATCGCGGGGTATAAAATGCTTGGCAAGCGGGGAGGTGACTGATGTATTCAAACTTTTCCTGTACGGGCAACATGAATTGGGGCGTTTGTATTTGATTCAAATCGTAATACATAAGTTGTCGAAACGATTGAATCTTACGCTCAAAATTGGTAGGCCTGAAATGGAGTCGGAAGGGGATGACGGAAAAGACAGGTCGGCGAACGCTGTGGTCGAATTGATTACCCAGGTGTTGTCCTCCCTGCACCTATTGTGATGAAGCAAAGGAGTTCTGCTCGACGCCTTATTTCGTAGCTTAAGTAATCAATGGACAGGAATGGCCATATAGTATACTCGACGCATGTTTTCCACCAGCCGTTCACGATAGATCACAGTCAATACAATCGTCACATACTTGTCTAATTTCTTTAATTAGATTTCCGATTCTTATGGCATTGAAGGCGATACAGAAGGGCTTTCATGCGAATGATATGAATCTAATTCACCGTCTTCTTGCCGCATCAGTGCATCCTTGGTGATTTTCCACACCTTGCGACTCAGAAGCATCGGACTGTGAGCCAAACTCGCCATGAGATGTTCTTCTTCCAAATCGTGTCGCGTCAGGATGCCGGATAGATGCCCATTCCGACTTATTACCAATAAATGTCGTAATCCTAAATTGCGAAAAAGACGATAGGCGCGGGGGACGGCGGTGGACTCAGTCACGAGGTATGGTGCTGTGTCGCAGTATGGTCGCAGATCGATCCATGAAAGTTTTTCGCTTTCCGTCAAACATATGGTAGCAATGCTTGGAAAATGGGGGAAGAACTGTTCTACCTTTTCGTAGGGCAAGACAGGTGTAACCACGGCAGCACTCGTATCGCGCAATACAGATTCTGATTTTTCACCGCTGAAGGCTTTCAAAAATAGAAGTGAACAAAGTATGTCACGAGAAATAGTTCCAAATACTGTACAATCATCTTCACGAAGTGGAAAGCAGTGATGCGCAGTTGCGGCGAGCAGCTCGTAAATCCTCCCAACTTGGTCAACAGGATGCAAGCACAAAGGCTCTGTTGCCATGATCTCACACACCCGCAGATCACTAACACGGGCTTCTTGTGGACATTGGGGCTCCAAAAATGGAATTTTACGGAGGTGGATATGCATATGGTAGATACTTTCGTTGAATGCATTTCCGACCCATCTTGACAAAAATAGGCTTATGCTGAGCGGAAGAAGCAAATTCATATTTCCTGTCGCCTCTAACAGAATCAAAGCCAGCGAAATAGTCATGCGACACATACCACCTAACACAGCAGAAGCCATCACCAATGCGTAAACACCTGGTTCAGCAAAACCTCCCAAAGGATGAAGGGCTTGACCAACGACGCGTCCCAATGCAGCTCCTGACAATAAAGAGGGAATGAAAAGGCCAAAGGGCACGGAAGCTCCAAAAGTCATGAATGCCATGAAAAAGTATGGACAGAAGAAACACAATAATGCCGCAGTCGAGAAAACCGGCTCCCCACTTTGAAGATGCATCGGTAGGTGAAAAAGTATTCGAAGCGAGTCGTCCCACGACTGTAAATATAAGGAAGCGAGTTCGTTGTAGCTGTCATCTCCCGCACACAAAAATGGTCGCAAGGTACTGGCGTAACTATAAATTCCAGTAGTTGTGTCGAGCTGGGGACGCGAGCGGCACCGGCCGGCAAACGGGAGGCCGAAAGACACAACAGCCATCAAAGTCGTCAGGCTCATGAGCTCCAGCATTTTCTTACGAGGTGTGGTAACATGAGCCAAGCGAAAGACAGTCAGGCGCCGATTCATTTGATTGAAAGCAGCCCCTAGGAGTCCTCCTAGTACTCCCATGACCGCAAAAATCGACAAATCTTTTTGCTCGTATAATGGGCCTGAATTAGGAAACGGATCCAGAAACGATAGCTGATTCACAAATTCTGGAGGCAAGACGCTAAGTAGAAGATATCCAGTTAGCGCAGTTCCTATTGCACAGAAGAAGCATCGCCATGTCAATTTCAGTGTCATGAAGGATGCGCCTTCTTCCAATGCGAAAAATACACCTCCAATCGGTGCTCCAAACGCCGCAGCAACACCCCCCGCTGTTGCGCACGCGACAAAATCTCTTCGTTCCTTATCGTTACGGAAATCTTCAAAAGAAAGTCGACGCTCAAGGCCCCAAATTTTGCCTTGCGAAAACAAAGAACCTAAAATCGCGCAACAAGAGACAATGGGACCTTCGAATCCCAAAGGCAATCCTGAAGCTTGCGCAAATATTACCCCAACAGCCTTGCCATATAAAGTGTTGAAGTGCATTACGTGAGGAAGATTCACGCCATTTAAGTAACTCTTTACCTCTGCCATCCCTGAACCTCCTACAGCTGGCTGCAAAAGCGTCACGACCCCAGCAACCACCGCAAATAGCAGAGAAAATGTAAGAAAAAGAAAGAAAGCTGCCACGCTGGTATACCACTTGCGATGAGATGCGATTTTGAGCGTTGTGTCAAATTTTAGAGCCTGCAACTCGACGGTGCATGCAATGATTACGACGCACAAAATCTCGCTTAAAATTGCCAAAAGGGCGGTAAGCATCCATCGAATGAAGGCACGTTGTCGGCCGCTCTGCGGGTCGATAAATTCAACCTGCCTCCGTTTCCGCTCATGTATTCTCCATACCTCACTGTGATGTGGTTCAAAGTTGTGACTCTCCACTTCAGAATCGGGGCTCATATTTTTTTGTGTTGGACTTTTAATGGGAGTGGCCATAGTCTCAAACGCTGTGGCGGCCTCGCTGCACCGTGCTCGATTACTCCACTTAAATAGTAGCTTGTTCGATATTTTTTTCCTTCGAGGAGACGGGCAGCGAAGACGTACAGTAGGGCTTGTCACGTTTCTCACCAATCCCTCCGTTTTTCCGGTCCGAAAATTGTGCGACTCGTCTTGGTGATCAGGGGTTGCAGGGCTTCTCATGATTTCTGTTTTTAAGACAAAGGCCAAATAGTTCAAAACAAAGTGCTTCATAACGCTGCTGAAATCAGTCCGTTAGCGTCCACGTTCTGGGATATCACGCATTTCCTTGCCCTATCTGAGAAGATGGGCCGGACGAACGCAACGTACCATCCTTCTTGGGAAAAGTTTCAAGTCCTAGGTACAAGCCCAAAGTAAGAAAGCGTTTTACCACCTTCCCATTCAACGAATGTTGGAGACACATGTATTCGGTATAGATGACGGCATGGCCGCAGCTAGCTTGGCGCGACGGGCAGCGCGACCCCGTGGGGGCCCTACTGGGCAGTGAGAAGAGTATCCTTGTGAGCCTCCGGGGACGGTCCGGGCGATGGAGAGGGGCCTCTTCCAGCGAGACTGGTCAGCGCTTTCTGCGGACCCGGGGGATCACGAGGGCTGAAGACGAACCAGAGCGCTAATTGATCAGTGTGGGCGATCACACGCGAGAGATTGTCGTGCGCGCGCTTCAAGCTTTAGAGGTGTGGCATTTTAACGCTTTGCAGTATGGCTTTGAGTAAGCCGGTAATGCCTCTCATCCTGGACTTCTCAATTCCAAGCACAGGAATGTCCTGTTTACAGGGAAATTCATTTCTTAAATTAGCATTGATTACGCTGGTATTATCTCTTGAGGGGTCGCCAGAGATGGTTCAGTCTTTCCTCGTCTCAAAAGGGTGTGTTCAATCGTTGACTGTCCAAACTATGTCCTTTTCGTCGCACGAGGAAAACGGCCATAACTCTCGCAAAGTAGACAAACGGTGGCAAAAAAAGCGACGCCGAGTAGAGCTGGGGCCTGATGGCTTGCCAGTGCAACCTATTCACGCCCCACGCCAAATAAGAGGAGCCGGCGACGCCCGCAAAATACATAAGTTGGGGGGCTCTCAACCTTCTCGCAGCAGAAAAGAACAAGGGAAAGCATGGGATTTGGACACAGTTGGAACGGCGGGTGGTCCATCACGTCTCCGTATCATAGGAGGGTCGGCGCGAGGCAAAAGACTTGACTCCCCCGAGGTCCATCTGCGCCCTATGATGAGCAAAGTCAGGGAGGCCCTATTCTCGACATTATTTTCCTTCGATCTCTTCGGTAGCAGGCCTCCTCGAGTGATGGATTTATTTTGCGGAGCAGGTTCGGTCGGTTTAGAAGCCTTGTCTCGAGGAGCGGGAGAAGCGGTGTTCGTCGACATGGCATCCGAGTGCTGCGAATGCGTTGAGCGAAACTTGAAACTGTGCAACTTTGATGCGGTTAAGGGAAAAATCGTGCGGGCCAGGGCTGAAGAAGTCTTACGGCAGCCAAAACGACTGGGTGTCATTGGTACATTTGACTTGATTTCGATTACACCACCATATGAGGAGGTAGTATATGCAGATTTGATCCGAGACGTGATGGAGAGCCCTGCTGTGGCCGAGGACTCTCTGATTGTGATCGAGTATCCTGTGGAATTGGGCAGTTTACCGTTCAATATAGGTAAAGGACGCCTTCTAGGCCTGCGGAATCGCCGCTATGGGCGTACCGTCTTGGCGATATACGCGGTGCGACCCACGGGTAGGCGGTCTGGAGATCTGCGACCTGAAGAATTCGATTTCGCCCCTTCCCCCTTAATGGACGAGGGACTCAGGAAATGCAACTTGAGCGATGGTGAAAATGACTATTGATCGAACGGCATTTTTCACGGATAAAGCATACGTCATCACGACGAAGGAATAAATGTACATTTGGAAACTGAACACGTCCCAACGGATGTTCATCATTTAATCGCGGAGAAGGGCGTTCTACTTTCCTCGTCCGATACTTTTCTTGCTTTCTCAATGTATGATCGTTTGAATTCCCCAAATGTTGAAGTCTTCTTAATTCCTACCCAGTTTTTTGGCATCACCAATTTGTGGATTCGACGCGGCTTCATTCTTTTTTTCTTGAAAGATAGTCTTGCGCCGCCATTTCCGATTAGTCCGTGAAACTTCCCCCGGAAGCAAATTACAGAGCTTCCAAAACGCTGGGCGGTCACCACCCGAGGTCATCTCAATGTTCACTTCCACACTGCACTCCCCTTCTCTCCCCCTCTCGCCATTCTCTATGTCGTCAACGTTCATTTCCTCAGACACGAGCGGCTGCGGCTCACGCCCTAGGTCCGCGGTCGTCAATGCTTCATCATTTGAGTCTTCATGACTAGCCCCAGCTAAGACGGTGATCAGAACCACGCAGCGCATCTTCCAGCCTGGATCCGAAGGAGGGACAGGAGGCGCAGCGAAGGCCGAGACAACAACAGGGGGGGCTTTCGTCGGCGTGCCATGTGAACTCAATTCAACCACAATCATTTTACGGAATAAGTCTTCGGCCGCGCCACAAGTGATGCCAACGCGCAGCACGCGTAAGTTGCGGGTAATACTGAAGTATTCGAGCACCCGGTCCAGCACTACTGCCTCCTCTGACGACCCTTCTTCCACGTCCGCGGTTTGTAACGGAGGATTAAAGCGCACAGAGAATGAGAAAGACGTCTCCCGCTTCTTGACCATCTTTCTTTTCCCGAACACTTTGTGAGCGCTAGCCCCAGCCCCTTTCACTTCCGCCAGTCCTGCCTGAGAGAAGCTCCAAGCGATGCCCCAACGAGTGGTGCGACCCTGAGCAAACTGCGTGGTGCGGACATTTTGCACTCCTGCTTCTCTGAGCAAACCCAATAGCTTTTTCAAAGATAGCTTTTTACCTACCATACTACTATACCAGCGTACTCTATCCCGAAGTGCCAGACTATCAAGTATCATTGCCGTCACAAAGGCAAGTTCCCCACCAGGGGTGATCATCTCGTCCGCGCAGCCATGCGGATCTGTGGAAATTCTCTTGCTTGTTTTCCTCCCACTTTTAAGCGAAAAACCCGAATGAATTTCATCCAAAGATGCAAAAAAAGGCGGATTACACATGACGAAGTCCAGCTCGTATTCGGATCCCATTCCAGCGGCGTCTAGGGCAGTTTGGATGGGTCCGCGGACACTCCCAGCTCCTGTTTGGAGAGCTGTGAAAGAGAATGAAGATAGCTCGCTGTAATCCACGCGCGATACAAGCTGTAGGGAGATGCGATCTTCCATATGGTTTTCGCGAACATTTGCCGAGGCTGCTTCTAAAGCCTCCGGGTCAATATCCGTTCCCAGAAACGACCAATCATGAAGCTTGCACCCAAGCAGCGGGTATATTGCGGAGGCACCAGTACCCACATCTAAACCTCGAATACCAGTTCTTGATTGAGATGTATCGGAGCCACCCAAGGAGAGGAGATCCTTCACCCAGCAGACGTAATTCAGACGGTTTGGAACCGGTGGACATAGTCGCTCAAGCGGAATATCCCACTCGAGACCAAAATCATGGCGAAGAAGTGTTTTTGTTAAAGCTCTCGTTGAAATTGGATCTTTCCAGTCAATAAGCGCTTCACTTTTGTCGTCATTCAGGTAAATGACTCTGTTGCGTGAAGGGCCGAAACATTAAGGAACGAGTGATCAATATGCATTTGAAAGAAGATTGCGGAGAAACTGTAATTTCATGCGTGAAATGAGCTCTTTTGTAAGCACGTACAGGTGTCCAAAGGTGTCGGGATACAGGCGAGCTAGTGCTGCAAAGTCCGGCCTGTAACCTCTGTACTTCGAGTCTTGATGGAATTTGGCCTCGCACCCAACCCGCGTGCGCTTGATGCCCGACCATCGTCCCTCGCCCGCATAAGGCTCTAACCTGAGATCCTTGTCCATCTACCTGAGACATTTATGTTTGTGAATCGAAGGTGAAATGAACCCGGGTACACAGGTTAATAACCACATCCTCTCCAGTCTTTCTCGGTTGCTAGCTTCCGAAGGATCGGAAAGGACAGAATTACGAAAGCTCCTCATAGATTAAATTAATTCTTTCGCAAAAAGGCAGAGCACAAATTTATGCAACGGCGCCTTGTTATTGCTCAACTTTGGACCGCGCGCCTACATAAAGCTGTACAATGCACTGCCCCCCCGGAAAGTTTAACCTCCTCACCACCAGTGTTCGCTCAATAGAGGAAACGTTGAGGTGGCTTGTTCTCCTCCTGCTTGGCATCAATGCGGGCTTTCACCTCAAGCAATGCCTGGACGGTGGGGAGTCTAGGCCAGTCATTCACAAAATCATATTCGTAGATCCACTTTATAAGTGTCGCGCGACAGGCAAAATCTTCGTTATCACCTTTGTCCGATTGATGGTAGTAAGCTTTACCTACCATAACTTCGAGAAATTCCTCCAGCCCCTTCATTTTATCTTCATCTTCATCCTCCCGAAGGATAGCGTCTAACATGGCTCGCATTTCCTCGTTTCCCCGAAAGTCAGGTGGGAAAGCAAGCTCTCGAAAGCGTTCATGCACGTCTTCAAGGTTGATGTTGCCCCATTCATCAAATTTGTAGCCAAGTATTATTGCCATGATGATGTTGGCTTCAGCCCACGCTTCATCGTGGCCATCCAGAAATTTACGGATAAAATCGAAGCGCGCGAACTCGTCGACGTATTGCTCGGCTGAACGTAGGACCGCGTCCAACGTAAAAAATGCAGGGGGGGCTTGAGGATTCAGTAATTGTGGTACATCTTTGTCCTTGAGCAAGGAGCTGCCACCACTCCCGCCGCCAAGGGTAGCTTTGCTGCCTGGAGCACCGCGTCCCAGGAGGCCGGACGCCATGATCTCCCGCTCTCCGCGACCCTCCGTCATGAGCACACGCTGCTCGTCCGTAAACTCCGGCTCCGGACAGCAGACTTCGCGGCCCATGCGCATAAGTAGAAGGTCTGAGACTTTATTGGCCACCATCCAGGCGTCCACAAATGCGTCCCCCATGTCCATGTCCTCCAGCTCGGTGCCCACGTGCAGTAGGACTCCGCCAAGGTCGGCGATGCCCTCATCACGGGCCTTCACATAGGCCTTGGCAGCAACTTTTGCAACCTCCTGATGACAATCCTGCGGTATCCATTCGTTGTCAAGCCATTCCACTACCTGCGTTTCCAAAAATGCGGCATCGGCTCCCAGGTCCTGCAGGTCCTTGAGAGAGACCCCGTCCTCGGCCACCTCATTCGACCCACCAGAAGGGGATGCGGAATTCACTGAAGATAAAGAGACAGGCCGACAGGAAGACTTCGACGAGGAAGAGCTGTCTTTTGTCAGGCCTAGATCTAACACAGAAAAGTCGGAACGTGTGTTTTTTTTAAATGAGCATTCCGAATCGACATGTCGTTTCCCAAAATTCCTGCGCTCCCTCTCTCTATATATATTAAAGAGCATGGAATGGCAAGATTGCTAACAGCGGCAAAAACATATTTGTTCAAAATAGATCCGTTCATGAAAATTTCTGCAAGCTCCTTCAGTCCGCTGTCAAATCCGCATTTCCTCAAACGCCGAAACGATGAGCCAAGTTGCCTTGTGAGCGGAAATGCACTTTACCGTACATCTACTTCCAATGCGCTTACCAGGAACATGACGCACAACGGACAATGAATGTGGCAACAATGGCGAAGAAGCTCGCAGGACGGGCAGGAAGGCTTGAGTAGGTTCGCCTGCGAAGGCGAAGGCCAACAGGAAATAGACAGCCACTTTTCTTCCAACCTTCCCGATGTGCAGAAGCATGCCACTATTTTAACGTCACCTGGCACAAGGGAGCGAGTATAAGAGCGTGATTTGGTGCAAGTCTTGCAAGTGCAGCAGGGGGCAGGGCGGGAGGATGACGGAACGGGAGGCTTTGTTCTATCCTCGCCCCCGGCCACAGCGAACACTAGCGCCACCCAGGCATGTGGCTGGAAAAAGAGTGACGCATCCTGCACGGAAAAGGCAGGCGTCGGCCCCTTTCTCGTAGAGGGTATTGAGCAACGGGCGTGCAGCACAATATGTCGGGCGACACATTGAAAAGCATCACACGCGCTCTTTTGACGTCCATCAGTGTTTGAGAGCACGTTTTGTGGCATTGGCGCGGATGGACTCGCTGGCTTCTCTTCCGAGCACTGTTTCATGTACCCATGCCTCTTTCACGTCGTGCCCTATGAACCGCTCATGATGCATGAGACAAATTGTGCCACGTTGCCTCTCACCACGGCCCCAGGCAGAGATCTTTCTCTGCCTATCATGTTGTCTCTGTCTTCCCGTTTAGTGTCGTACTCTTCTCATGGAGTATTCCCCACCGATCTTCCAATTGATGCGCAGCATTCGCCCCGCGACGACCATCTTCTTAGGCACGCAGTGTGATGCACAGCACAATGGAGCCAATGGCAAATAAGCATGTCTTCGCGTCTTATATTCCTTTGTGTGACTTCTTTTTAACCATACAGGTCCGCCTTAAATAACGTCACCGTTCGAAAATGGGTCTCAAGTCTCGCCGGCCACCAAAGAAGGGGACTGCGGCTGCTGCAGCCGCTACTAAAAAAAAAATGGAGGAAGATACCAAGACAGAAGCGACCTCGGAGGCGTCTGCCTCGACGTTGAGCCTCGAGAACCTGCGGATGGATGACGGGCCCTCGGCAGTGGAAAAGCTGTCGGCTGACGGGATCATCGCGACGTACTCAAGCACAAGCAAGGAAATGCACCGCAACACGAAAGACATCAACGTACAAAATGTGACGGTCCAATTCATGGGCAAAATTCTCTTGGATGACAGTGAGATAGTGCTGAACCATGGAAACCGCTATGGCTTTTTGGGCATGAATGGTTCAGGCAAATCTACCATCATGCGGGTACTCGGGGCACGCGCCGTACCTATCCCAGATGGCATCGACATGTTTCATCTTACACACGAGATAGAGGCGAGTGACCTAACGGCCCTCGAGGCCGTGATGTCTGTCGATGAGGAACGCGCCAAGCTGGAGAGGGAAGCAGACCTGCTGAACAACATCATGACGGAGGACGGTGCGGAGGCTCGAGATGACTATGATGACATCGTGGACCGGTTGCAACAGGTCTACGAACGCTTGGAAGAGATGGATGCCTCCACGGCAGAGGTCCGCGCTTGCTCCATTCTCTCAGGTCTGGGTTTTACGAAGGCCACTATGAAGAAGAAGACGCGTGAATTCTCCGGTGGTTGGCGTATGCGCATCGCCTTGGCCCGGGCACTCTTCTTGTCGCCCGAACTATTGCTCTTAGATGAACCAACAAATCATTTGGACATGGAGGCGGTTGTGTGGCTCGAGGACTACCTTTCAGCCTGGAAGAAGATTTTGTTCTTGGTCTCGCACTCGCAGGACTTTTTGAACAATGTTTGCACTCATATTGTCCACCTGTCGGACAAAAAACTGAAGTACTACACCGGGAATTATGATTCCTTTGTTCAGACGCGCGCTGAATTGGAAGAAGAGCAGATGAAGCGTTACCACTGGGAACAAGACCAAATTAAACAGATGAAGGAGTACATTGCCAAGTTTGGCCACGGCAGCGCCAAGCTTGCACGTCAGGCTCAGAGCAAGGAGAAGACACTAGCTAAAATGGTACGAGGTGGCCTCACGGACAAAGTAGTGAGAGAAGCGAGCTTCAACTTTCGCTTTCCTGATCCGGGCTCGCTTCCTCCCCCTGTGCTGCAGCTGGTGAACATCACATTTGGTTACCCTGGTTGCGAGGTGCTTTATCGGAATGTAGACTATGGAGTCGACCTGGACTCTCGGGTAGCTCTTGTAGGACCCAATGGTGCTGGCAAATCGACTTTGCTGAAGCTTATGTGCGGCCTGCTTGTACCAACCGTCGGGGACGTGCGTCCACACTCGCATCTGCGAATTTCGACCTTCACTCAGCACTTTGTTGACGTGCTTGATCTGACCAAAACTCCCCTTGACTTCATGTGCGACACGTACAAGGAAGCGAGTAGGGAGGAACTTCGGAAATTTCTCGGCCGATACGGAGTCTCGGGTGAGGTCCAGACTCAGGTCATGGCAAATTTGTCGGATGGGCAGCGGACGCGTGTCGTCTTCGCAAAGATGGCTAAAGACGCACCACATTTGTTGCTTTTAGATGAACCCACCAATCATTTGGATATGGAGTCCATCGACTCTTTGGCAGATGCTATCAACCATTTTGCAGGTGGAGTTGTCTTAGTTTCGCACGATATGCGCCTAATATCTCAGGTCGCGAAGGAAATTTGGATGTGCGACAACAAAACAATTTCCAGATATGAAGGGGACATAGGTGATTTTAAAATGATATTGCGAAAGCAAATGCATTTGAAAGGTGAACAGAAAAAGATTGGTATGGCAGATAAGTCCACCAGAGCCTCGAATGCTGGCGGTGTAGACAATTAAATTGACGGATAAGTCGCATTACGTCTAATAAAATTCAGGACGTATTCAAAAATCGGGAACAAATCTTCAATGCGTACGTGTAATGGTTGCAGTGGAGTAACATCGTAAATATACGAATGTGAGAAAAACTAAAACGAAGGTAGAAGAGACGTATTGCTGTCTTATACAGTTAAAGTTAAGAACGGGCCATCGTTTAAACTTGGTTGAGAGGAACTGATACTAGAAAGTCAGTCCTAGGGATGATGGCGCAAATTTGAAAGAGCAGAAAAGTTTCAATGCTTGTGAAGCGTTCCACCACATCAAAGCTGTGAAGATTGTGGGAGAATGCTATACAGAAGATTCAACTCTTTCGATGACACCGATTGGAGACTTCATAACATTTGGCACCACAAATGAAAGTCATTGGTGTTGTGAGAAACATTAATTTGATATGAGAAAGGGCACTCATGATAAGGTCCATTTAAACTGCGTGAGCTGTGCCGAGCTATAAGCGCCCCAAAATGGCAGCCAAACATATACAGAGTAGGCCCTGCTTCCGGGTGGCAAACACCTACCCCTTTTCGACCTTTCTGCAAGACATCGAGGAGATCAAGCGCGCACCAAAAGTTTCACACACTTTGCTTAATATTTTCTATTTATCTCGGCTTTATGAACTCGACGAGAAATCTTTTCTGTAGACGATTAATATATCGTCTTCATCCATTTAAAAAGACTTTTCTGGCATTCACCTATAATATCTCCCCGGCTGAAACGATGCGTTTCCATGGAGTTATCAATGTTTTTAATTGCGAAAAGTCTGATGGAGCATTACATCTCAAATAACTTATCCAGCTTAAGTCTTATGCCGTGAAGGATAAAATAAAGGTGCCCTTTAGTACATGTGAACAAGAGTAATCTGTCTCCTAGACTTGATGATATTTTAATTGTATGATTTGATGGACAGAAACTTAAAAAGATCACTGGAAAGTAAAAAGCATCACTTTTCTAGCTGATTAAGAATATTTATTATTGCAGATATTGATAATCAGGACAGACCCTGGAGCTATTCAAATCATTGTCATACATCTTGCAAGATGGCTCGAGCTTTCGTCACTAGCTTGCGTACTATCACCGACATAAAGTTTGGCCTTCGAATGACCTTTACACCACATGGCAAGGGCATGTCAACGATATACGAAGCGCACGAGTCGTTGAAGTGTAATAAAAATAAGTTCGATGAATCCATGCCGAAGAGTACTTAGATTGCATGTCTTGGAATATTTGTTATACACGTAATTATACTTTACATCCTTTCTAAACAACAAACGTCCTATTTATCCTTTATGTTCATGGTGTGTACAGAGCATATACTCTACACTTGCAAGATTCACGAAAACCATAGAATTTTGAAAAAACTCTCAAATACGGGTACCAATACCTATTCTGAGAAGTTTTCAGGCCTCCGTAGCATTTCGGTGGCTGATTAAACGAAGAATAAATGCTAGACTGTGTCGTACCCTTCTCGAATCTGCGGGACAAACAAAAATATATTCACATTTACCCGAAACTTTGCTTGAAAGTATCTCCCACCAGAGCTTATCAGATTCCCTGTCGAGCACAATTTGAATGCTTGTCAGAATCTCTTCGAGCTGGACCTCTTCCAAAATACTGTGCAGAACTTTCTCAAGAACCTGGATGGCAAGCACTTCTTCTGCCGGGACCAAACCCTTCGTCAAAATCCTTCCACTCCGTAGCATGTGAGCGACAGCAGCGCTAGAATCAAGTGTGGTTGAGCCTTCATGATGAAGATCTTGTGTCATCAGATCGGCAAGCACCATCATTTTGGCGGCTGCTGCACTTATCAACCCATGAGGCCTTAATTCATCATAGCCTTGCGCTTTAGCAGTAATCGATTTTAATTCATTCGGGATGGTCAATCCAGCGCCGTAGAGAAGCTTCCGTAACTGCTGACGTATCTCTTCCGGTAAGAAGTATGTCACTTTGTCGTGTGTTTTCGTAGATGAGGATGCGTTCGGCAGAGCTGTTTTAGCGAAATGCGAAATAGTACTTGATGGAAAAAGAAGGCGCGCGGTGAAGCTTTGCAGTGGCGAAGAAGTAGAAGTGTTGTCTTTCAGTTTTCCGATTGTACTGTTTGGCCTTACAACGTGAAATGTCAGCTCGTAACATTCTTCAAGATAGTGTGACTGAAAAGCGTTGCTTACAGCATGCCTACTCTGCGTACTGAGCTGTCCTCTCCCCACAGCTTCCAAGGCGTCTAAGATTCGATTTAGCTGCTGCAGTGACTGCTCATTCGTACGTTTCGCAGCTGTCGGGGCCTATACGTAAACAACATTGAAAGCAGGTGCACGTAAGTCTCCTTATCTTGTATATAAGGGTAGACGTGAGTCTTCCCATACCGTAAAGGAGACAAGATGTTACCACGAAAAAAATACTCAGTTGTTTTCATAGCACTGCTCTTCTTCCACTCGCCACCTGCGAACTTTTAGCCGAAGCGATCTTTGTTTAACAAAACCCAGGAGCCCAAGGGGAGTACTGGTGATCCAATAATTGGCACCGATGAGCGCCCATATCCTCCTTCCAAACAAGCGAGAGACATTCTTGCAAACCCCCACCTTTCATTTGACAAGTCACCCTAACGATTCTGTTGATAGCAAGCCATCGAAGCTCGCCACCACAACCATCATCATCATCATCATCATCTTTTTCTTCTTCATCATCATCTTCATCATCATCATGTACACCCGCACCATCAAACGACATAGATGACATTCCAAGCACCCCTCCGGGCTTACATTCTGATGGAAGTCTGGATGGATCTGCTTTACAAAGGGACGTAGAAGCCGACGAAGCATTTAAACCTGCGTGTTGCAGGATTTGTCATTCAGTCATTCATGTACAAAGTGGCCAGCAGTATCGCAGCTCGCCGCTTTTCCCTCCTGATTCTATAAATTAGCTTACCGCGATGACAGTCCCACGACATGAGGCACTTACCACGGCTCCAATTAGGATTGATAGAAGCAGACAGCAAAAGAAGGAGATAATTACGTACGTGGAGCCTCAAAAAATGAAAAGTAGCCTGTAAATGTAGGTGTTGACCTGATGGCAACCAATTGATAGTGAGAGCATAAGATTTCTTAAAAGGCTATGGCAGCCTCGAGCATATAACCTCCTTCCATTTCCCCGGGGGCGTCAAGATCACCGTCTCTACATGCTCAGGCCGGTCACTTGCACTGTCAGACACACCGGGCACATGCTTGTTCGCATGTTGTCCGTCCTCCATCTCTGTACGCCAAAGCATTTCTATCTACATTTAAAACTCAGACACGGAGAGATTAATCCGAAGAGCAGTCCCGGATGCGTGATATGGCGAGGCGAGCCATAAAGTTTATGATCTTATCCCTCACGTTCTCGTTTTTCTTTTAATTCATCCGTGCTCAATACTTGAAAGAAAGCGTCTCATCCTCGACCATGACTCGAGACGACTGTACTGTGTTCAGTAGCGATCCACAATCCTGGGTTGGGCAGCACTTCTTGTCAGCTACACAGATTACTTTACCGGCATTGGAGCTACTTCTACGTGAGGCGGAGGCTATGAAAGAGCTTGTGAAAGTTCATGGCGGCGATCTACGGTTGCAAGGACGCGTTTTAGGAAGTATATTCTTCGAACCCTCAACACGGACGACGTCATCTTTCCAAGCGGCATTTCAACGGCTTGGGGGAAGTTGCATACACGTGAATGAGTCCAGCTCCAGCGCGCAAAAAGGAGAGACTCTAAGTGATACCGTGAGATCCATGGCATGCTATTGCGACGTTGTGGTCTTGCGGCATCCTGTCCAGGGAAGCGTGCGCGAGGCTGCAATGACCTGCCCAAAACCTCTTCTGAACGCGGGCGATGGAACAGGAGAACATCCCACGCAATCACTGCTGGACCTCCTCACAGTGAAGCTGGAGGTCGGAGAGATAAGAAATAAGACAGTTGCCTTTGTAGGAGATTTAAAACATGGACGCACTGCGCATTCTTTTGCGCGCTTGTTGTGTTTGTTTAGTGGCATCCGGCTGATCTATGTGAGCCCCCAATCCTTGGCGATGCCGGAAGAAGTGAAGAAATATGTAGATAGCCGTGGGATTCAACAGCATGAGTACTTTACGCTGGATGAAGACGTGCTCGCGACCATGGATGTGCTCTACATGACCAGGGTACAGAAAGAACGATTCCCGAGGGCTGCGGACTACGAGAAAGTGAAGGACATCTTTCGTGTAACGCCTCAAACCATGCAACTATGTAAGAGCTCGCTAGTCTTGATGCACCCTCTCCCACGCGTTGGAGAGATTGACGACCGAGTCGACCAAGATCCACGAGCCGCTTATTTCAGGCAAATGGAAAATGGCATGTATGCACGCATGGCTCTGATCGCTTTGATAATGGGTGTATCGGGTGTTTCAAACCATTGACCGACGCATCCGCGAGAAACAAAGGAAAGTATTGAAATTCAAAATTTTAATTAGAGAGAAAAGGCTGCACCATGACATGATTTCTTTCCTCTTATGGATGGAAAGTCGGGGCCGCATGTCGGCTTGCGGTGAGAATCGAGGAAGTCATTCTCCTCCATTCCCCCCCTTGGCCATCAGCACTTTCCAATTAGCGCATGATCACAGATGTGATCATGTGAACCTGCCTCGTAAACAACCAAAGCGTCAAATTAATGTTGTTCGAACGATGTAGATTTCCTTCACTCATACATTTATGTCCCTCACGAGCGGTAGGAATGCCTTCTCGATGAAAAAAGTAAGTACTTTTTTTTAAAAACTTTACCCATGACTGTAGAGTATCGCAGCATTGCTTGGTTTGTTATAATCTCGTCTATATGGAAGTACATCGTACCTTGACATTGCTGTTCAGAAGAATAGGTAGCATCAGCGTCTGGAACGGCAGGAGGTTAGCGAGTGGAAGGCGCATTCGTACAAAACATCATTGAAGCCGTTAACGTCACTTCTTAGGCTTTCTATCAGTGAGAATAGAGCAATCATACAACTCAGGTCTCATGAAAGGTTTTGAGCGAATCAAAGAGATGATTGAAAAAAGAGCTTCAAAATCGACAAGACTACCAAAAATTTACACAATCCCTGTAGAAATTTACAAGCCTTCAACATTCTTCCAACAGAACACAGCTTCGTAATTGGGTATTATTGTCATTCAATTATGTAAACTCTGGCAAATGAAAGCAAGAAAATGCTGCGGTAGAATTCAGCTGAACGCAAGCTCTCGCCCATGAGGTCCTTTAACTCAGTCTTTCATTTGGCGATCTGAGGCAGAGCGAGGCCTGCCCTGCCACCTGATAACAGCGCGTAGATAAAAGATAGGATCGTACTCACTCGAGCGACGCCATGTGTGCAGATGAGCCAACACTCCCTTGTAATAGCGCCAGGCCCCTATAAAAGGTCCTGTATATGATTGCTGATGGTTAATATGGCCGCATACCCAGGATTTTCGGAGTTCTCTTGCCTGATGGTCGTAAGAGCAGCCATCCATCTATCAGTGGCATCTCATAACGTGCAATATGTCCATTGTACATATTTTGGTGACTGGTGTGCATTTTTCGTGGATATGTGCGGAGAAATCAGCGCATAGGGCACGCTTTAGGCTCCAGTGCTTGACTATAATCTCAAACTAATCGTCATGTAACACATGTGACTCGGAATTCTGAACACGGGACGATGGCTGACCTGTAGCAGGAAATATTTAGGTGTGTAGGTGCCACACTTCATGCTTCTTGCATCACATCATGGCCATCACGCACTCGTTCTCCGTGGGTCACGCATGGCTTCTCAATTTTCCGATCACTCGCCATCGTAACGTTGCACCTCACGATAAAAAATTGACATACGCACATGCGTATCAAAAGCGTTCGTGGCAGGACATTTCATTTTATCTCATGTAGATGCCCCCTCCTTTCCCCCGGTCATCAAAGAAGAGAGCGTCTCGGTCGCCCTCGCCACATCTAACCTGAGTTTGCTTTCGTTGGCTTCCGTCTCGTCGAGAGCTCGTGAAACTGTGCGGCGCTGAAAATGGCAAAAAGAACCGAGAACACCGCGGCAGTACATTTGAAGTCTCTGGTCGGGCCAATGCAAGATACTCTAAATCAGCATTGGGTTGATGGTAAGCAGTCTTGGATGGAGGTCGAAGAGTTTCAGCGCTTTAGACTGGTGACGGCGTATCTAGATTGTGCTTTATGACGCTTCGCTTTTGCACATCGCTCAACTTATGCAGGGAAAAGAAAGAACTTCGGGTTCAAAATGATGATGAAGATGGGATGGAGTGACGGTCAAGGCCTGGGCAAGGAGCTGCAAGGCTGCGCAACGCATGTGACCGTGGCTAAGAAGGTAGATAGTGCTGGCCTAGGCAGCGTTCGAGATGAGACGGGAAATGCGGGTTGGACAGAGGCATCGGCAACATTTGACAGCGTTCTCTCCAAGCTTAACGAAACCTACAAGCGTCAAGAAGTACCGCTCAAAAGGAAAAAAAAAAAGAGCCCGAGGAGAGAAGCTTCCGGTTGTCCCAATCAAGGTGGCACGGCCTCGATGCTGTTGCGGCATCCCAAGCTTTTGCAAAGCAAAAATATTAAAAAGTATGGTACAAAAGACATGCAAGCTATTCTCGGCGTCAAGCGCAAGGATGGTGTCTCCAAATTTACTGAGGAAATTAGCTCATCTCGATCCTCTGTTTGGTCAGCCTTGGCCGGATCAGCAGTTGGATGCACCACAGAGGGAGCGTTGGGTATAGGAAGCGATTCAACGAATATAGACAAGAATCGGAGAAAAAAGAGGAAGAGGCAGGAGGGAGTAGAAGTGAAAGAGGGCAAAGAATATGCACCGTCAAGACTTACAGTGGAAAGTCATGACGGCCCGCAAGCGAATGTGCGGGACCCAGGTCAAAGAAAGAAAATGAGAGGGAGAAGAAAAAGTGGAAAATAAGCGACAACGGGGTCTCGGCTGACAAAGCAATGTGAAGAAGAAAATGGAAGATGTAATCTTTATAATTATTGATCATTTTTGTACGCAAATTTTTATTTCTCTGGCGGAAATCGATTACATCCAAAAAAAAGGAAACGGATTTTTTTCTAGAAAAGATAGATATTTTTTTGTTTCTCACAACGCTCTGAAAAGAGGCTCTTCCTCTCATGGAAAGGAAATACAATGCCGTTGCGCGCGCTTCCATAATCCTTCCACAATCCCCCGAGAAGGCCTGTACGCTTAAGAAAGCTGGCCGCAGTCGGCGATCATGACGGGCACGGAGGTCTTGCCCACTTGGCTGCCTACCGCCTCGATCTTCTTCAGGATGTCCAGCCCCTCAGTGACCTGTCCGAACACCACGTGCTTACCATCGAGCCAGGGGGTCTCAACAGTGCAGAGGAAAAATTGCGAGCCATTTGTATTGGGTCCCGCGTTGGCCATCGAGAGGATGCCGGGGCCGTCATGCGTGAGCTCAAAATTTTCGTCGTCGAATTTCGCACCGTAAATGGATTTTCCACCCCGCCCGTCCCCGCTCGTGAAGTCACCACCTTGGCACATGAATCCTGGAATCACACGATGGAATGCGGAGTTCTTGTATCCAAAACCCTTCTCACCCGTACACAGAGCTCTAAAATTCTCTGAAAGGATGGAATGAAGAAGAACGCCCCATTAGAGAATTTGTGACTTACGTTGTTGGATACGCTATGACATGGAATATGTGAGTCGCAAAGGCATTTTGATAGAGGGGGCCAACGAGCTATTAATTTTCATGGAAGACGTACCAGCCGTCTTGGGTACTACATCCTTGCGCAGCCTGCACGTGATTCGTCCTGCTCGCTCGCCCCCGATGTCGATGTCGAACCAAACTTGCGGATTGATGAGGTCACCAAGAGCACCCCGGTAGAATCTCATTTGCACACTCTCAGATGGGGCATTCCCCACTGTGGAAAGCACGGCGTCCAAGTCCTTGCCGGTCACCATTTCGCCTTGCACGGACACAAGGTGGTCCCCTGCCTGGATCTTACCGCTTGCCGCCGCTGCTCCTCCTTGGCTCAAACTTTTCACATACACGCCTTGCAGCTTCGGATCATTTTCTTCCAATACAATCCCCATAGGTTTTTGGAGCATAACATCGACAAATTCCATTGCCAAAGCCTTTCGCGCATATCGGCTCCTAATGCTGCTTCGCGTGACCGAGATCCTGCGAGATTATGAGGGAGTGGGTCCAGCCAGAGGAGTTAAAGCCTTCAAAGACTCAAGTAACTTAGCATCTTGAATGCCATGATTAGCTAGAATTGAAGATGTGATGGCAATTTACAACGACATAGCATGCTGACTGTTCAAGGCGACACACACAGGTTTGGAGTGATACAATTACTGTGATGAGCACATCTCGAAAACAACGGCGAAGGGGCGACACTTGAAAAAAGATTCTCTACCCGCTATTCGGGGCACATTAAAATGTGACCGGCCAAAGCATACATCATGTCTCGTGTTCCACTCATACTTGATGCAAGGCTACGCTCAGATCTTCTCCGTCGTACCTGGAATGTCCCGGAAGAAACCCAGCAGCTTGGCTAAACAGTGTCACAAATAGTAAGACTTGCTTCCACATACCTGTAGATATGTTTACGTAGGTTGTGCTCTTAAAAAAATCGAACAAAAGGGAATCGTGAGGTGGTATCGAAAGGCTCCTTGCCCCACGATCATGAGCGAGAAAGGCTGACAGCTGACGCGATCATTGTGATGGAAAAGGGAACACGGCTCCTCAGGGGCGGGAACGCGGGGAGGTGGGCCCATCGAGGAGAAAGCTGGCAAACGGAGCGGGAGACGGGGTGTCCAAGTAGGTCTGTGCGATTCAATTGCCGCTAGAGGTTGACGGATCGTGTATTCACATACATTGAATGTGATGCTGAGTTGTCTTGCTACGTACTCTCATTGTGAGCTCGTGCTACTTCCAAGCCTCTCATGAAACGGGACACATATCACACAGGTCGCGCCCATGATGAAATCAACACGCTCAGTTAATAAGGATACCAATGAAATCAATAAAATGAATTCATGTAAGGACGTCAAAGGAGCTGCTGCGAGCAGGAATATCCTGCAACATAGGTTAATAGGAACCAAAAAAAGCGAATGGGTCAAGAACTTGCACGGTAGCCTGGCGATCATTGTGGTGGGGACCCTCGGTGCCCTTGCAAGTTATTTGGCGGGCTATTTTTGGCGCAACGAGGCTGCAAAGCCTCTGGATTACTACGAACGTATCCTCTCTACTGTATACCCGCATGATTCGGCTTTTCGAACCGAGCAAAACTCTACGGTGTCGGGCCCATCCTTGGCTGGTTGCAGCATCTCTACCCTATTCGCCGACGAGCCAGTGCACGGGATGCACCTGGGTTGCATCCAACACACGTACGTACCACTTAATTGCGTATTCCATGAGGGGCACATAAGTAATGTCATATAATCTGTACGAGTAATCAAGTATCATTTCTTCGCATGCGTGCCTCTAACAAAATTAAACGGGTAGCCCAACAGGTTTATATGCCACCATGTTTATGGATGGCCAGAATCACACCAGAAGAGAAGTTATCGCTTCGATGAATGACTTCCAAGGTTTGCGCACACTGCTTGGAGACCGTCTAGGGTTAGCGCCTGTCGGTCGCCGCAATGGAGAAGGCCCACGGGACAAAGAGACACCCAACACACAGAAGCCTTGGAGCATGTTCTCGCCTCAAGGTATCGCCATTGACAGCCTGCTAGACCTACAGGAAGGAGCCAACGATGTGCTGCTCTACGAGGGTGGAAGATTTATTTGGCCAGGTGTCCGTGAAGGATACGTCACGCAGGTGACGGCGTTGGACCGCCTAGGGTCCGTGAAGATGCAGACCCTCTCTATGTCACCTCTTGTCTTCTCTGTCGAGAATTTCTTGCTTCCCGAGGAATGCACTTACATTCGGGATGTCGCTGAGCCCCACATGCGACAGTCGGGGGTGAAGCTCATGGACCACGACAAGGGCAAGGCGGCCACGGACTGGCGGACGAGCTCCACGCACTTCCTTGCTTCCAAGCACCATGCCCGCATTCAATCAGTCGACCGCCGGGTGGCGGGACTCACTCGGCAGCCTGTCTCGCACCAGGAAGACGTGCAAGTGTTGAGATACGAGTCCACGCAGCGTTACGATGCCCACCATGATTTCTTCGACCGTCGCTTGTACGCGAGGGACCCCGACACGCTCAAGCTCATCGATAATGGGAAAAGAAACCGTATGGCTACAGTCCTTTGGTATTTGAGTGACGTATTGCAAGGCGGTGAAACGATATTTCCTCTTCACAACGGCGGGGAAATCTCCTACGACAGCCGCCACTGCGAACGTATGAAGGGCGCGCTTCGCTGTCCACCGAAGGAAGGAAGCGTGATTATCTTCTATTCCTTGCTCCCGAATGGCGATCTGGATGACCGCAGTCTTCATGGTTCTTGCGCTGTTAAACATGGGGTCAAGTGGGCAGCCAACAAATGGATATGGAGTGATGAAATCGCACCCATCCTGGGGCGTGCCTAGAAATTTGAATGTGAAGCACAAGTGAACAGCCGTCCCTTCACATCTTGGATTGGTGGGACAATCAAAGGCTGAAATTTAAGTCAACCTCGGCACACTTTTACGTTTTAATATTTAATTTTAATTTTAATACATGTCCTCACGAGATAACGTACAACTGAATAGTTGGGAGTCATCTATCCCAGCAACATCCAGTCCTTTGATTTTATCATTATTATATTATTATTATTAAAGACATTTGCTACTTGCTCGTGCAGAATTCGAGAATATTTTGAAGCATATGTCGGGCTTTCAATTCAGCCACCTATATACTGTCATCGCATCACTTCGCATCAATCAAGTGAGGCTTGATGACGGCTCGTCGATTTGGAACCGCAATCAAGTATGTACACTCGGCGGGACAGCCGGCACGTCCACTCAGAGCGAGGCCCGTATATTGGACTAGTCTTTCCTTGCAACGAGAGAGAAAAATACAGATTTCCAGCTATTTTTGCACCAGAGCTAGCACAAGAATCAAGAACAGCGCTGGTGGCAGACGACATAAGCATGATTAACAGTTTTTTCTGAGTGTCAATTTACAAAACATTAATGACATACTAGGTGCGTCATTCTCTGTACACAGTTTACCCTAGTCGGCACATATCGGTGCGCTTGACAGGGCCTGCTCGTCGGGGCGGGAGGGAGTATGAGGGTGGCGCGAGACCAAGGAAAACAGAGAGCCAATCCAGGGAGCATCCAAAAAGCCTGCAGAGCATTGAAAAGCGCTTGCGAGGTGCATTAGTGCGCAAGTTCATAAACATAAACATTTCTCTCGCTCCTCCAATTTAAGCTCGCTCGAAGTACGCAGTGCGCGGGGGGCAACTGCTCCAACTTACTTGAAGGAGTTCACTAGCTAGACGGGATTTTACCTCCTTGCGCGTCTTTCAGTTCTTGCGCAAACTTGCCAAGACTTAAGCCGTCTTCAGCTTACTTCTCCTTTCTCCTCAACTCCCCATGTTTGAAGGAAGTTTACACACCAGGGCAGGACCTGTGTAAAAATGAGCTCCACGCCTCATTCGAAGCACGTCAGTACCGAGGGCAGGGAGAAGGTCTCGACCGCGCGACATCCTGAAAAGGACAACGGTATGCACATGAGATACCACATTGCCCTTCCTGACATTTAGAGCTGCTTATGCATTGAAAACATACCATGCATATACGGTCAATCCATGGCATTTATGTCGCAAAACATGCTTGCAGTCAGTAACACAGGGTATGCCAATAGCCCGTGAGAGGACCAATTCCATCTGCGATGTACCATATTCCCTGTGATAAAATGCTAAAAATGTCCCAGGAAACAGAAAGCTGTGGGGTGGGGTGCAAGAATGGTCAATTAAATGTGTAAGCAAATGTCTAAAGCCAGAAAGGAAGACCGATGATGAGAGGATGATCAGTCTCACGAGCATGCTGAGGGTCCCTTCACGAAGTCTCCAGATGCCCCGTTCACTTTTCCCACCCTTTTCTCATGTTGATCTTTCAAGGGCATCACCATCAGCATGAGCACCACCACTCCACCTCCCGTGGCGATGAGCATTGCGACGCGCACAATAAAGTTGTAGAAGACCAACGCAAGCATATCCACGATCATGATTACCACCATCACCATCATCACCATTACCATGACAACAGCATGAGCGCTCAGCAAAAGGGCGATCATTTACCATCCAAGAGACATTCACACAATTATGATGAGCACGGTCATACTCACGAGCCGATGGAGTCTCCCGGCGCTTTCCACACGCGCGACCAGCCCTTGAAAAGGGATTATTTAGAGCGCGCTTTTACAGTAGGCGTGGGTGGGCCGGTAGGATCTGGTAAGACAGCTTTATTGTATGCTCTCTGCAAGGCACTTCGTCATGATTACAGCATCGCCGCGGTAAGCAAGCGCGTGGGTGGGAAAAATGCAAAATTCACATAGCGGCGGCAGGGAGGACCTCTACCTCTAGGACCGTGTTGACAGACGTGAAGCTTGCCGAGGATCCGTCAAGAGGAATCATTTTCTTGCAATTTCTATAGACAAAGTGGTCGTCATATGTAAGCGAGATGCACCCAGCAAAGTTCTTAACCTTTGGGCCCCTTTCCTTGAACAGATAACCAATGACATCTTCACGCAAGAGGACGGGGAGTTTCTTTTACGGCACTCAGCCCTCGAGCCTGATCGTATCCTGGCAATTGAGACCGGTGGTTGCCCCCACGCGGCGATCCGGGAGGATATTTCAGCGAACCTGGCCGGGTGCGAGGGTATGACCGGCAAGCACAACGCAGATATAATTCTCGTGGAATCAGGTGGCGACAACCTAGCCGCCAACTTCAGCCGGGAACTCGCGGACTATATTATCTACGTCATAGATGTAGCGGGTGGGGACAAGGTGCCCCGCAAAGGGGGACCGGGTATCACCCAGTCGGATCTCCTCGTCATTAATAAGACCGATCTGGCTGACTCGGTGGGTGCCGATTTGGAGCGCATGGCCCGTGAGGCGGCTGTGATGCGCGGGGACGGGCCTGTTGTTATGGCTCAAGTGAAGTTTGACATTGGCGTTCAGGACATTATCGCGCACATCCTCAAGGCGTGGAAGTTAGCTACTGGAGTCATACGCCCCAAGAAAACATCAGGAATCAGGGACGTGGCGGAGAAAAGCTCCTGAGGTGCAAAAAGCCATCTTGCTTGAGATGGAAGATCGGTCAAGATAAATGCATGCGAGTTCAAGTTGTCTTTATCAGTCAACATGCTGATTCACAGAGAATGAGTCGGTTGAAAGTAAGGCATCTGACTGGGATAGGTCGAATAAATTGGGGTAGTGCTTGTTAGTACCGCGTCATGTCGCACGTAATGAGTGATATGGAGAGCTGAGTCCGCGTGCGCTTAAACTCGGGGCGCGATCCAATTTGTTATCCTCTATCGGCGTATTTTCTATTGTAAATACTCTGCTAAAGATCAATCTGGGGTCGAGGGTAGAATTTGGTGAGAGTCCTTTTGAAACACATCCGAGCAATCGCCTGGCCCCGACTATCCCTCTCACTGAGAAATGGACAAGGTTTCAGCTTTCTTATGTCGTTGCTCGCAACGAAATGCACTATTATGCAGGAAAGGAAAGAAGGGCTCGATAACGAACAGGGCAAACTCTAATCAAGGAGCATTCGGGAGCGAGAAGTCATGGGAATGAACCAGAGCATTTTTTTTCAAATCCTTGAGATTTGCTTTTTTTGTTAAATGGGTTCCTGTATGCACATATGTACTATTCATAATCACGCCAGCAGTTAGGAGGAAAAGTGCAGTAAGGTAGGCTGCCACGCAACATGGCACATGAACTGAGACAAGAAGCCGCGAAAGTCCATCCGTATCTACTGGCACCCGACCAGGACAACATCGAATAGTGAATTGCACAGGCGAACTGAGATAATGGGGCCTGTTTCCAGACATTCGTGGGGCACTTAATGTTGCAAGTTATCCCTGTCTACTTTTGCGCGCATGTTAAGTGTTGCTTCCAGCGAGCGGACTCCGAAAGGCTCGGGCTCGGGACCCGGACACCATCATGGTGATGTCACGCCCCCCATCTATTAGATCACTCTGCCTCCTTCACTCTTCCACCTGCCTCTACGAAACTTTGTGGCATTAACCTCACAAAAACTCATTTTTTTCCGACGTGCTAGGCTTATAATTATGCTGCCATGCTCGGTCACTGCTTCGACAGCTCTAACTACTTCAAAAGCAGACTCTGTGCAGGGGATCAACGGTACCAGTCCTGACGACGATGGCTCTGGAACGGACACAGAACATGACAGAAGTATGGTGCGAAGTTGGTCCTTGCTGAATCATAGTGCGCATCACTTGTATGAGAAGATCAAAGTGGACGACGAAAAAGAGGGCGCAAATCAACAACTAGAAGATCAGCAGCAGCAGCAACGCTCACATCACTGCCAGCAAGCTCGAGAAAGGAGCGAAAATCTTCCGGGCGGTCAGTCTCGTATTTACAGCTCTGTGGTGCCCTTATGCCCTTGGGGTAGCATGGTAGCACATACCACCCTTTTTGTCCACCCTAGAAAGGTTCTGGTTGAGTCCAAATCATCATCGTTATGTTCAGGAGATATGTTGTCGCATGTGCTCTCGTTTATGATTCAGTCAGACCGCCTGCGCATGGTGTCAACCTGTCGCTGGCTTAGACAAGAGCGATTGTATGTACTCCGGGAGCTCGACATGCGTCAACCTCAGCAGGGCCCCGCCGCCGACTGCATTCTGTGGGAGAGAACCGCCACTCTCGGTGAGAAGGCGAAAAGCAGCTGTAATACCGGTAGTAGTGTTTCGCAAAGTTGTGCCTCTAAGGCAACTGGCATGCTCGAGGCTCTTGAAGTAAGTGAGGAAGATGTAGCCCAGCAAGAAGAAGTCTCAATCCAGGAACAAGCAACGGCAGGAGGAGAGCTTCTTATACGACAGCGCCATTCAAATGGTAAGGCGTCTGAGCTATCGGTCTCTCCTATTCAAGGATCAACACTGGAGCGGTCCGCAGTTTCATTATTGCAACATACGCCCCTTTTACGGCGGATGCGCTATCGGGGCGAGGTGCACTACCTTACACGGGCCCTCACCTGCCCGGCGACTCCTCCTCTGAGGCAACTTTTGGCGCTGGACCTCTGCGAGACGAGCATGAATGCCCGCGGGGCAAAATGTTTGGCAGCAGCGTTTGCTGAAGGTGTATGCCCTCAGCTTGGTCATCTTGACCTGAGCGACAACCCGGAAATAGGGGAGGCGGGAGCGGGGGCGTTGGGGCGGGCATTGGAAGATGGAGCGTTGCCTCACTTGCAAGGGCTCTTGCTGTTCGGCGACAGGATTCAAAACGGGGGACTAGCTATCGCGCGTGCCATGGCGAGTGGCAACCTGTCCAACCTGGAGATTCTAGATCTGTCCGGCGCCGGACTTGGCACTGCATGCGTCGTGGAGCTCTCGAGGACGCTGGAATCCGGGCACTGTCCGCGCTTAGAGCAGTTGGGTTTGTCAGACAACAATGTGGAGGAGCTTGGAGTCCAGTGCTTGGCTCTAGCACTGGGGGTGCGTGCCTCTGCAGGTTGCTCTCACCTGGAAAAACTCCACGTTGGCGGCAACGTGGTGGGCTCAGGCGGCGCCCAGAAGCTCGCCCAAGCCTTGCGTCGCGATGGGTGTGGTTCACGCCTATCCTTGCTGGAGCTGCACAGCGCGCGATTGGGCGGAGAGGGCATTCGCGAAATCACTGAAGCCTTGAAGGCCGGGGCTTGTGGAGGACTACGCGAGTTGTGGCTAGATGACAATACGGAAAATGGGGAGCGAAGAGATGAAGCGGTGCACGACATCATGGAGGTGCTGGCGAGTGGCGCTTTACCAGCCCTTCAGGCGCTAGGACTGAATTGGACAGGTTTAGGGGGTAGTGGGGCTGCTGCGTTGGCTTTGGCTCTCACAATTTTTCCGCGCCCAAACCTGCATCGTCTGGATTTGAGATCCACCTCCATCACTGGCCTGGCACTTGCACCTTTAGCGGATGCCTTGTCCAGGCATGTGTGTCCGTCTCTTCGATGGTTGGATGTGAGCGGAAACGCTTTGTTTCTAAGCGGAGCGCGAGAGCTTGCTCGGGCCCTGAAAGCCGGTGCTGGCAGTAATTTACGGCGGTTGGATTTGCATGCTGTCGGACTGGAATGGACAGGAATACGGGAGATTGCAGGTGCCTTACAGCAGCGCGCATGCCCCGAACTGATGGGACTGGGATTAGCATTAAATCGCATTGGTCACCAGGGAGCTGTCATGCTAGGAGAAGCCATAGCAGCAGGGGGACTGGCGAAATTGGTGGGCTTAGAATTGCATAAGAACGAATTGGGCGATGCCGGTGTGGTGGCGCTAACCGATGTTTTGGCGTCTGGTTCCTGTCCCATGCTCATGTATCTAGGTATGTCAACAAGCCGTGCCACGGACGTCGGAGCGCAAGCACTCGTGGAGGGCATCAGAAAAGGGCCCGGCCTTGCCCGGCTGGAGCGTCTCAACCTTCAAGACAATTGGATAGGGCGACAAGGACTCGCTCGTTTGGAGGATATTGTGAGTGTTGTGGCAGCCCGAGGGGGTCGTCTTCGCTTGGAACTATCAGGAAACGGGACACGGCAAATAGTCAGCCGCGAAGCAGGATGGATCCTGAACAGTACGAAGCGAGCATGTGTTGGTTTATTGGTAGGGGGAGGGACAGTCATAGGGGCGTTGGCAATCAATTTAGTGACGAAACGGCCAGAATATCGTCTAGCATTGCCTCTTAGGAATGAAGCATTGCAATCTACCATAATGGCGATCCTGTACTTTCTAGGAGCGTTGATTGTTGGCATAGCCCAAGGTCATGGGCTCCTCCGGTCGTGGGACCAAGGCAGTCCCGCGGGCGACTTCAGAACCAATAGGTGGGGAAGCTTTGAGGTCGGTTTAGCAGGACAAGATATGACATTTGAGAGGAGAAGGGTCCCTGGTTACGTCATGGGTGTTGTGATACTCGGAGATGTGGCCGTGACCTCTACAGGCATGCAACGTTCCGCGGAGGACTTCTTTCTACTGCTGGAATGGACTATCGGGATAATTGTCGGCATTGGCCTGACATTTCAACTCTCAAGGTATCGATAAATTGAAGCTTTCAAGACCTCTCGAATGTGAAAATTTTCCAAAACGGAAAAAAAGCAATACACCAGCTAACGTCAATTTCTGCGTGATCGAAGGAAGAGGATCAAAGATTATGCCGGGCCAATTTTTTAAGTGTCCAAGCTCAATGTACTCACACTACCAATACAAACGTGTGAACATAATTCATTACGTGGTCAAGTCAGACATCCGACGTGCCAAAAGTCCCACCCATCTACATACTTTGTCATCTTTCCCTCCGGAAAAAAATCTGATACATGCGCAATGCTTCTTATTTTGATCCGGAAGTCCGACTGCCGCGGAGTGATTTACTCTGAGGCTTCGGGGGCGAGTAGGAAAGCACACGCATACTCCCCAAGCCAGCAGCCATGTTGTTGCCTCGTGCCGCCCAGCCTTCAGCATTATTAACTCGCCTTAACGTTAACGCAAATACCTTCTCCATTCGCGATTCGCGTAGAATAGAGATTGTTTGGTTGACCGAGTGGACAGGTGTACCATTCACCTTCAGCAATACATCTCCCAGCTTGATGCCAGCCCGCATCGAGGGATTTGTCAAAGTTGCACTTGTGCCGTTGCCGCCTGGCCCTCCACCACTTGCTCCGCTGCCGACCCCAGTCAGATGCTTTGGAGATCGAAATCCACCTACAACCACCTCTCCACTTTCGTCTCGCAAAAAGATTCCGAGGCCAAGATCACTCACAGGCAAAACAACAACGTACTCATTACCTGGAGTGCGGTTTGATGACAACGCCGAGCAACTCGGAAGGGGAAGAGGCGCGAATTTGGAGACAGGGGGTGAAGATCGGGAAAATGCTCCACCAGATTTTGCAGACTCAAAACGCGCTGGAAGCGAAGGAGGGGACAAAGAGCCTTGCCGAGGAGAACGAGGCGCCTTGACTGGACGACTACCTCCCACTTGATGATGACGAAAAGACTGTGGAACGGCATCACATTTGCGAGCCTCTTCACTTGTACTTGTATTCCCACCAATGTGATTTTTTCCTCCGGTAGAGCCTCCCCAAAAGCTCTGGGAAGATAGAGAGGCTGCTTCGCCTTCAGCAAGTGTCTTCGCAGAGTGTTCCCCACCCGAATCACTAGATTGTCGAAGACTGCTCACACTGGTGCTAGGATATGGCGCGAAACTTGATGCTGAGGATGGCAAGAAGGGCAAGTTTACCGCTTCCTGCGCAGGGCGTGTTAAATCCTCATACGCGCGTCGAGGAGACAAGGGGGCCGACAAATGTCCATGACTGGGGGACGTCGGCTTCGTCGGACATACACCGCCACCGAGGGTCACGTTGCGACCCACATCGACGGATTTGACGCCTACAGGCGCGGCCACGACTGCCGATAAAGGAGGCGGTGACGGACGAGATTCTCCGGTTTCATTCCCATTTTCTTGGTTGTACGGAGCTTGAAGCCCCATCAAACCCATTGTACGCTCTAGTGCAGCCATGTCGGAGCGTTGCTGGTGGTCAGCGACTGGCCCCGGGGACGCTGAAGATGCTCCTTTGGGTCGTAGACCGTGTAATATTCCGCTCCACTTCCCACTTTGCCTGAGAAAAGGGTGTGATAGTGATTGACGTGTAAATTTACGAGTATAATGAATGCCACTTTGGTGACAAGAAGCAAGAATGCACGCGTCAACCCAAGAACCTTGAAGCACGCACGAATACAAACCAGTGTCCTTGCCTTCAAATCTGGAAACGCACACACACACGTTTCTCATCAAAATCTTGATGGGATGCTGCAACGCATCGCATATTCGGGCGCAATTTTATCACACCACTCACCTCCCGTCAATGAAACCGGAGGTAGTTTGAAATCCTATGTCATTCAAGGGCGCAGAAGGTACTGCATCAACGCTTCGCGATCTTGTCGCTGAATTTGCATCTGATCCATAATTTGTCCGAGCATCTGATAGACCCAAATTCTGAGGAGAGACCGACGCGGAGCTGAAAGGCGAAAGAGCATCAGCGAAAGTAGATTCGTCGTCCTCATCTGACTCTCCCGGTTCGTAAACCTCGTCCGGCGTGATGTGCTCACAGGGCACAGGATGCTCCGACTGGACCTTAAAGTTAAACTGTGAAAGACTGGCACCGCGGCGCATTATACGGGACAAAACCCTCTTGCCCATGCTCCCGCGGCTAGGGCCCTGAGGGTCGACGACGAGGCGTAAATCTCGAAAATCAAGGAAGCCGTACATCTTGTTCTCCTGCAACTGAGGCGGCAACAAATAGCTCTCGCGCAGCATCTCCCCATCCCTGACCATCCATAGCCCTACATGAGTCAAGCGTTGATCTTTATTCAAGACGCGGCCCTTACCATACAGCACCGTCTTTTCCATCTCCGCAAAGCATGCGGCGAAGGCCGCCATCCAAGTCTTCTTGTCTGACATGTCCGCGCATTGTACGACAAATGATTTTGCACGTGTGGCTAAAATGAACGTCTTCTCTGCATTGCCCGAATCGACGACGAAGAGCTCGCTCAGGTCTACTTTTCGGTGGAGAGTGCATTTCTCGGAGGATGCAATTTTACGCGCGCCGTAAATCAGAAGATCGTTTAAAAGAACAAACTGACGTGCTTTAGGTCCCTTTCGACATACTTTTACAAGCATGCCTTCTTTCTCAAATTTCCTAGACGCAGTGACCAGGTTCTTCAGTGAAATGAGTTAAATCGGCAAAAAGAAGTGAGTTCAAGGGCACGACAGTAGGGCTACAAAGAGCAAACCAAAAAAATCGTTCACGTATGCGATACCGCATCGGATCGACGACAAATCTGCTATCAATTAAAATGCTGCTGCACTCCTAGCTCAACCATTACCTCATATCGCAAACAAATACGCACCGTATCCCATCGCTCTTGAATTTCGATGACCTTAAAGCGCTTCTCTTGCCGTTTAATATCTTCATTTATGGCACCGACAACGCCGGAAACCAATTTGACGGCTGCCTCCAAATCTTCAAAATCAGGATGCTCCTCGGGTGTATGTTTTAATAACTCGGTCAGGAGCAGCTTGTAGCGTGGAATTCTCTGTATAGGCATTATCAGATAAGCCCGAAGATTCAGCCCCTTGCAACCTTCTTGAAGCTCGCACGCTGGAATGGGGAAGAATTAAATTGACATCATGAGAAAGAAAAGCCAATGCCTACACTATTCGAAGAAGTAATCGTGTCTATACGACCTTTCAAGGACATGACACCGGACGTTAGTAGATCCATCCTTCGGAAACCTGCTTACCTCTTACGAAAGCGGCAAAGTCTAACCGCGTTTCTATTAAATTAAGGAGCGTCTCCATGGCACGGTCATAGTTGCTGACATAGCTTGAGTACATTTTAAAAAACGGAGCAGCTTTTTTGAAGAAACCACCGAAGGCCTGAGAGCCGCGTTGGAGCTCGGAAAACTGCTCTACGACGTGGCCATTGAAAATGAGAAGCTGCTCGATGTTCGAAAAAATCTCCTGAAGGAAAGAATTTGGGAGAGGAGGATGTGTCGACTCCGCGTTACCAGCGATCTCTGCGTTCCAATACCGAAGCGGCTTTATAAAGGTTTTGGTAAGAACCATCATTTGCTCCACGAATGATTTCTCACTGTCCAAAATTTCCCGTGCGACTTGGTCGCGGCGGCGGCTGCGAGAGCGTGGAGTGAGTGGCAAATTACTGGCACCATCGGTGACTGGCGGATTAGATGGGGACCATGATGGCACGCGTGTAGGTGTGGGGGGGTAAGTGTCTTCCCCGGCCGGCATTATGCTGGCAGTGGAGCAGACGCGCTTAAAGGGAACCGCACGACTGTCCTAGGCTCGCTCCTGATCACACCGCTGCTAAAACTGTCAAGGAAGGATACACAGACGGGAGCACTTCATTTGTGCACCATCTGCCCTGGGAGCTTTATGTCTCGTTCACGACATGAGTCGGGCTTCCCTTGCGCTGGCGATTTCATCGTTTTACTCGAAATGATTGCTTTAATTGTCCTTTACCAACGCGGCCTAGAGTCATTAAAGATATAAAAGGCGTCACATGAGATCGATTTGCGCGAGACGCGATTTGAAAGGACCCCTAATACCCACTACACACAGAACACATCCATCCCCCAACTGACCGCTTGCTCGAACCGCCAGGCTCCTCCGGGTATCGAAGCATAATGTTATTTATAGCGTCATGTCCGGCATCTTGTCCCCAGGCACTGCGTCCACGGACAGTCCAAGGCGTGAGGTAAAGCAATAAAAACATATCTCACTTTTACTAAAACTTACTAATTATGTATTCAAACAAGTATTATTCCCAATATTCGATAACATGGATTCACGGATTGGCTCTTTCCAAAATTTCAAAGATATAAATTATCCTTTACGGGTCCAACCAAGAAAAAGACGACACAATACAAAGCAGTAACAAATCCCCTCTTCATATTTTTTGTGTGGATTTTATGAATAATGAGTGCTAGTGAGACAAAGTACCGCTGAAGCGCTTTTGCTTACTCCTTCATTTCTCATACTATCCTCACCTCAGCTCTCAGTCATGAGATTTGAACACTACTACTTTTACGAATGAGTTTGGACAAAATCAGGCCAGGCCTCCACTTAACAGCACCGAAGTCAATCTCACCCTGGCCGGCCATCGAAGTGTCATCCGTACTTTTTCTCCCAGAACTTTTCGTACGGTTGAATTCATTGCTCGTGGAGCAATCGCTTCTTTCATCGCACTTCTCAGTATCTCCATTATTACCCTTCCACCTTTCACTAGTGCTTCTCCTCCCAAAACTTATCTTACGGCTAAATATGTTGCCCTTCGAGCTATCACTTTGTTGACCGCGGATTTCAGTGTCTTTGCTATTTTCTTGTACCCTTTCGCTTGTGCTCCTTCTTCCAAGACTTTTCTTACGACTAAACACACTGACTTTCGAGACATTGGTAACTCGATCACGAATTCGAGCTTCATTAATCAAATCAGCTTTGTCTGCAGCGGAGAGTGCAGCTATGGGATTCAGATGTGTCTCCGCTCCGTCGTATTCTGAGGTTTGTACCGCGTCAAGAATAGCTTTCGCTGCTGTATGCTTTGAACGGTAGGGCTCATAATCATGAATGTCCATTAAATTACTTTGTTCCTTCACAATTGGATTGGGCAGACTTGTTCCTATCTGATGGTTTGTCTCTCGCGGCGGAGCAAGGGAGGCCTCAACACAGCGCGATATGCCCTTTTCGTCTATTCGTGTGTACTCGTACGATAAAGAGTGAGCCAAGGGAGAGCGCCTCCCACTTGGTCGCAAAGCTTTAGGACTAGCCATCGGACTTGAAGATGTAAAAGGCGTCAACAAGGAAGTAGGACTCTGCCAAAGCTTGCTATTTCCACTCTGTGATCCGCCAATCGGGCGGAATACGGCTGCATCATCCAAGTTAGCGTTCAATTTTTTGTCTTTATACGTTGGGCTGGTGGGAGAAAGTTCGCGGGAGTGCTGCCGCAAGATTTCTGACAAGGGCATGTCTCGGGAGGATTGCCGAGCGATGAGTGGTGGTGGCGAGGAAACACCACTTGCACCAGATGGTACGAAGTCAAGTGAAGTCTGACGCATGATGAAAGGTGGATTTCCGTTTTCTCCCCAGTTCGACGTCGGGGAAGAGGACTGGCGCGCAATAAATGGAGATGACGGGGAAATAACTAGATCCCTAGAGACCTGTCGCATAATTGAAGGACTCCCGTTGCCACGCGACTGGTCTTCGAGACCGGCGCCAGTTACAGCAGACATAGTCGTAGCTTGAAATTCCTCGATTGTCTTGGCAGCCCGCTCATCGTCGTAGTTTCGCCCATGAGCGGCATAAGTAATCTTATCTCCGTGAGAACCCCAAAGTCGTCCAGCAATGCGGAGACCATTGAGAAAATCACGAGTTCCCGTGCTAGACATCTGCAGCTATAGTTCGAGGTAAATTTGTAGGGAAAACCCAAAAGATCTTAGAGAGCCGTGCGTGAGAGTTGAAGTGGCAAGCTGGCTAGCGCAGCCAGGGATCTGCATTAACGGTATTGCGCGGCGGCAGCCGTCGTATACTGCTCTTGTCAGGTTCCAGAGCAGAGGCTCCCCGGCGAAAAGAAAAAAGTCTATAATAAGTAAGGAAATTTTGTTTTTTTTTTAAAAATGCTGTGATTCTATATGTGTTTAAATTCTCATTTACCGTGAGGATGTTGCAAATGCCACCTACCAAGCCGCTGTCCGAATTCAAACATTCAAATTAATTTGTCCGTGAACAAGGGGACATATGTCCGACTACAGGGAAAGACATTTTCCTGAAAAGTTTCTAGACTTCTTCTCATCAATGTACGAGGATTTTCCATACACATTTTTTCCCCATCAGGATACGAGCTCCAAAAACAAAAATGTCTGGGCAAGTAGCGTTGCGTTGTAGCATATTCCCTTTTTCAGCCATCTTAACCTCTTTTGTCTCACATTACAATCCACATTGCTAAAAACAAGATGACGCTCCTCTCTTTAAAGACGCTGAGTTAAATATCGATCATTCAGTGCAGCATATCCCCGCCTTTGGCTCTCCTCGCGAACGATGGATGACACCTCACGTAGCTTTGGAACCACCCCTCCCCTAAACTCCTTGATAAGTTCCACCGAACCATCCGGCGTGTCTAGGTAGACCTTAAACTCATGAGGGTATGCCCTAAATACCCAACCTTTCGTGACACGTTTGACAACGTAAATCGGCTCCCATTTCCCACCCTGTGCAATATCATAATTCAATGAAAAAGGCGCGTTGATTGCCACCACCGGTGCATCCGTTTTTAACCCGCTTGCTTTGCTCCATTGAGATCCCGTCCCCGGGGAAAGGGCGAATATAATATCATTTGCGCGTGATGCGGCCTCCACGTCCAGAGCATTAATGCGCGTAAGCATAGCCTTGCTAGATATTTTTATGATATTTGGGTCCACGGCCCCGTCGTATGTCAAGATCAGCGTACGTTTGCCCGTCTTGCCAGCAACTCGGCTGGCAATGTCCACGTTTGCGTAAGCCACACTTTGTCTCCTCAAAATGTTGTCAGGCCCTTTGAGACGAGCTGCCACCGCCTTATTATAATTCACTGTGAATCATTGCGACATAGGAACAGGTAGAAAAGAAACATCAGTACATATTCTCAAAAATTTGCCCTGAGGCTTTTTTTAAAAAAGAAAGGGGTCCTTCAAAAAGAGTGTGAAGGAGGACATAAATGGATACCACGAGATACTAGGAAGCTGAACGCAAGGTGGAAAATCCCAAACATTGCACTTACTATTAAGCTCAGTCCCAAATTCACGCTCTTCCATGTTAGGAAGGGGTGGGAAAAGCACCTCTGAAGTCTTGACACCTGAGTGACGGTGTGTTATGCGCAAAATGTGAAAAACATCGATTAAATACAGTGCCATTCATTACAAGTACCTCTTACCGTCTCTGACCGCCGCATTTATGGCGGCGGAGGCTTGATTGACAAGGGTGTTATCAAACCATCCGCCATACAGCTTGGGCAAACTGGGCCCTTTATCCACAAGCTTCGAAGGTGGCGGCGTGGCAAGGGTACTGCGCGATGTGCCTGTTGACGACGTTGAGGCCTGAGCTTGTGTGGCCCAATTTCCGAAGAATGCCAGACTGTGAGGTCTCATGCCCTGGATGCTGTTGGAGCTGCCCGCCAAATGACAACGCCCTCTCAACGTCACTGCTAGAATCACTCCTAACTGCAAAGGTAGAGATATCCAGCCGCTACTGGAATGCATGCTGCGGGGCAGAGGAACAAAATAGCCGTCGATTGAGCGATGCGCCTGTGATAGAAATTGGCGCCCGTAGACACAGGGACAATGTACAGATTAAAAACATCCACCGCCCCATTTGCGACATTGTAAAACAAAAAAACAAGAATATTACCGACGGGAGCGGACAGTGGTGGCAGCTGTGTGCTCATGCGCCTTCTTTATCTTCATCCCTCGCTGCATTTCCCCCGCCGCATGCGCCCCGCTGGGAGGGCTTGCTTCTTGACTGCGTGTCCTTGCTCCCGTCTGGCTTTCCTTACCCTCAAAATGTATCACTTGGATGTTTTGAGACTTAGGCGGCTCTCTTTATATCGTCGCTGTATATAGTCTTGTAGTGGCGGGGGAAGTGCTCCGACGACAAGCTCTCAGGCTAGGCTAGTGACACAGACGCTGGATGTCTATAATGGCAACTCGGGTTTCGCAGAAACATCCACGCCCAAAGCTTGCTCCTGTTCAAGCCGGGTGAAGTTTTTGATTCGAGGCTTCCCACATTTTAGAAAATACGTTTCACACACAGGTTCACATGCGGTGATTCAGCGGATGTCCAACAAGTACCTGTCTCGGGTGCGATGAGCAACTTGATTCCGCCACAAAGCTTTGTGTAGGCTCAAAGGTCCAGGACGCATCTTCACCACTAGCTCTCCATTGCTCTCTACCTTATTGGGCCAGCGCTGCCTGCTATTCTTTGCATGAGCTCTGGTCGTGTCCGAGCTCCCTTCTCCTGTTTTACTACTTGCATGCTCACGCTGTTCTGCAGAACAGCAGGAGCTGCAGCCCACGTTTCTTTCCTGACATCGTCTCAAAGGCCGTTGTCGTCCTCCCATTGTAACAGTCGGATTTTGTGCGGCAGCAGCCGGATGCTCAACATGATGAAGGCCGCTGCCGGGGACTCGTCCCAATTGAATCGATTTGTTGACGTGCATTGCCATATTATCCATGAGCAATTTGCTGGAGAAGAAGACGCCGTGGCTCAAAGAGCGAAAGATAAGGGACTGGAGTACTGTGTGGTTAACGGATTGGAGCCGCAGTCGAACCGAGCCGTGCTTAAGCTTTGTGACCGTCACCCTAGCAGCCTCTTACCGGCCCTGGGCATCTATCCGCTCGATGCAGCCTGCAATGTAATCAACCCTGAGGCTTGGAGAAACCCTTTTCCACCCCCCGACAAGTTCGATGTAGACGCAGAGGTGGAGTTTATCGACCGGATGTGTGCAGAGGGCAAGGTGGTGGCCGTCGGGGAGTGCGGTCTGGACGCTTACTATTGCACAGATCCCGTCGAGTTTGCGGAACAGGAACGCGTGCTCCGGAAGTTGATAGTGGTTGCCAAAAAGCACGATCTGCCTCTGATACTGCACACACGCAAAGCTGAACTTCGGACTTTCGAGATTTTGCAGGAGATGGGTGTAGTCAAGGCAGATTTCCACTGCTTTTGTGGAAAAACAAAACTGGGAAAAAGGATAGCTGAGGCTGGATACTATCTCTCGATACCCTCTGTGGTTGCGCGAAGTGAGTCCTTCAAAAAGCTCGTGAAAGAAGTCCCCTTAGATCAACTCTTAACAGAGACCGATTCGCCTTACCAGGGCCCCGAAAAGAACGTGCGGAATGAGCCCGCCACTGTCCCTATCGGCGTGCAGGCCATGGCTGAGGTTAAAGGCATTTCATTGGAGGAGGCCATGAACTCTATACGGGAAAATTTTCGACGTTTGATGAGGAAATAAGTTTGCAAGAGCAACTTCCTACCGTGACGCGGATTTCAAAGTTATCTCGCGAGCGGAAAGAATATCGAGCTCCCGCTACTTTTTGTCTATCGCATTGCTTGAATCTAGGAACAATCTTTGTTTTTTGAAAGGAAAAACGTCGCGTCGGAAGTCCGATCGTGCTTCTTGATTCAACAAGAGCGATAAGTTTCCCGCTCCCTGCAGGTCCCGATTCCTGAAGAAGCAAACAATAAACCTCAAGCCGATCAACCCACAGCATTTTCTCAGGACTAGTAGATACATTGAAAGTGTGCTCAGTCAAAATCACTTACACGTGCCTTGATCTGTTATGTCTAATCAACTCTATCTTAAAGCCCACGACTTACACAAAGGTCAGAAAGATGGGAGTCTGGGTTCTCCTTTTACCATTTCAAACAATTCATGCCCTATGACTGTGGTGACTTAATGCTGTCATTTCCATCTTTACCATTTGCTATCTATATTTGGCCGATGCGAACCCGACTTCCGCGGTCAAATCGACCTCGAATGGGATGCAATCTCTCTGAGGAGGGCAAGCTTGTCATTCCCCCACGCCTTATGACCCCTGATCCCTCCTCCCTATTCTTTGCCTGGGGATTGCCCATGTCTGTCAGTGCGGCCGACGGGACGGCCGGTGCGGCGGCAGCTTTCTCAGCTGCGGCAGCGGGACCACGGAAAGGCGCACTTTCGCTGACACTAACCGAGGAAAGATTTGCGTAGGGAGTGGGCACGCTCATGTCTTGGGCATGTAAGTGCTTTCCTTCCCTATCATTTGTACTGCTGTCACGCTTGCCATCGGTCCTGCAGGAGCTTCCCTTGCTACGCCCAGAACTTCCCTCCTCCTTCCCTTCCACGATCTGTGACAGCGACCCCGCCGAGGCCGACGGGGCTAAGGGCGGGCGTTTCGGTCGATGCCGCCCTGGAGGAAAGACAAGCCACACCACTGTGGCAAGCACTATGTAGTGGAAGAAGATGATCTCAGGCCGACGCTCGTGGCCCACACGCTGGAAAATCTCACCGCCGTAGAGGGGGGCCGCGATCTTGACGAGCGACTGCAGCGCACTCATGGAGCCCAAGGCTGCGCCGCGGTGTCCCGCAGGGATACTGTCCGTGTAGATGCCCTGCAAGGAGCAGTCAAAGAGCGAGAAAATGGCCACGATCGCCGGAGTGGTGAGAAAGAGGAAGACCAGCCTGTCCCGATTTAGGACCTCGGAGTACTTGAGGAACACGCCCAGGACGATCGCGACCCTGGCCGTGGCCTCCTCTGAGAACGTATGGTGCCGCACCACCGCGCTGACAAGAAAGGTCTGCGCCAGAAAGGAGAGGGTGGCGCGATAGGAGTGGAGGTATGCGACCTCGTGGGATTTGAGTCCGTACCGGGCCTCCAGGTATCCGATAAAATTTGTGGGCATGAGCGAGATGATGGTGAAGCTATACAGAAGGCGGATGCTGACGATGCGGATGATGGTGGGGTCGTTGAAAGCCTCCCGGAAGTTATTCTTCAATGTGAAGAGGAAGGCGTGGAGGCTTTTGGACTTGGGCTTGTACTGACTCCCGTTACCCTGGCCTATCATACCTAGGAGGTCTGGGGAGGAGATGGAGGTGGAGAGAGGGGAGTAGCCCGGAGGGCCGCGGTCGGGGTGGTTGGGCACGCCTATAAGGCAGACTAAGGCTGCCAGGGTGAATATGAAGGCGGCGACGAGTGGTGGGAGGCGCGGGGAGAGCCAGAAGAGATAGCCCCCAAGGGCAGGCCCCAGGATCCAGGACACGGTCACAGCGGCGGTCAGGTGGCTCATGTGCTTCGTGCGACGCGATCGATCGAGCGGCAGGTCCGAGATGAGGGCCGTGGTCATGGTCATCGTCTGCTTGACGAGGCCGACGACAATGCGAGAGAGGATGAGGAGAGGGCGCGAGGAGGAGGCGCCCACCATGCCGTAGGCGGCGGCGGACCCGAGCAGCGAGGTCATAAGTATCGTCTTCCGAGTCATGATACCGTCAGAGACCCAGCCTAAGAGGACGCCGCCCACAAGCTGCGCAAGGCTGTAGGCGGAGGAGATGAAGGCCAGCTGTTCGTTGCAACAGCCGGTGCGAGCAAGGTACTGCGGAAGCAGCGGCACGACCGTGGCTACTGCCAGGAAATCGAGCGCGACGATAAATTTGAGATAAAGAGAGACCGTGTCTGGATTCGTGGAAGGCTCTTGCTCGATTTTTTCATTAATCAGGTCCAGGAACGAGCGAGACCTTTTCATACCACCACCGTACAGGTAAGCGGTGCCTCCGACATTTTCGCCGCCGTCGCTGTGAGATCGTGGACTCCTCAGTAATGGTGGAGAGTCCTCTATGACATCAACTTTGCCAAACGTATTACTATTTTTTCTGTCAACGGTGCTTTGCGAAGGAGAAGTCGTATCTGTGTGCGGAATATATGTAACAGCGTGAATTGATGTGCCGTGCTTGCTCTACAGAAAGCAGCGTGAAGAGTTGAGAGACAAGACAAACTTTTGCCAGCGCTCGTTATTTGAGCATGCTGCTCATGATGAAAAGAAAGTGGTTTAATTGAAGCACAGTTGTCCGCTAATAATTTGGAATACGAACAAAGGTCTCGGAGTTGTGCTCGCTGGTTTGGGATGTGACCAATGCGAAGAAGGAAAGATGGATACGGGCTGAAAAATGATATTGAAATCGTCTCGGACTACCTCATCATATGAGCATCCTACAAGATTCTATTTTACTTTACACGCACCTTTGCAACTCGCAGACTCCGAGACATAGTGTGCTACCAGAGGGGACACGCCCTCCTCCCGTCGGCGCGAGGGGCGTTGTCGCAGCGACGCATTCATGAGGATAATGAATGTCTCTCACCGGCCTCCGACTCAATTACTTCTCCCAGCTATAGGTTGATGAGCCTGTCTGGATATTGCCAGTATTGTGAGCTCACAAGACAAAAATATTCCGTCCGAAAATCCCCCGTGCGCAAGTATCCTCCCTTCGAAGCGAGCCGCCTCTCTCTGCGACGTCATGCCTCGCCCGCTCGCCCAGTCCATGGACCATGGCCCCTGTGCAACCTGTCGTGCATCACAGTCGCGGACCAGAAATTTCCCCCTGTCACCCCTCGCACGCCCTGCCCTCCTTCAAGTGACGACAGTTTTCGACATGGTCGGCCGCTTCACTGTGCCTGCTCGAATTTTGGAAAGCCGTGGGGGGCAGAGGAGACGACGATACGCAGGGCGGAAAACATTTATGTGCCTTCAACTTGGACGATTGAACACATTTTTCTTTGGGACCGCCGCATCGCGCCTCTTCGTCTCGGCACTAGTGTACCTTGTCTTTGCTGGGTCCATTGTACAAGCATTCTTGGTGCCGCGTCTGCCTTGTCCATTTCACTCGCTTTCCGCGCCGCTTCTGCGTGACAAAATTTCTGCGCCATCATCTGCCTTTGTCCCGAGATTGCCGTATGCAGCAGACTATACATATTCAATGCACAGCAGCGTGCGTTGGTCCAAGCCTCAAAGATCGCAAGACGACGTGCGGTACTCAACAAAACAAAATGTGCTCGAAGATTTCGAACAACGATTGAGGGGCAGCAACGCACAAAGTGAGGAATCTCCAGCTTACGTAGCTGAAACACCCAGAGGGAAGGTGAGTAAGCATTGCCATGTGATAGCAGACGTATTCTGTCATCAAATGTGCTTCTCTCTGTGCTGGTAATGGTACATACGTCTTACAGTCAGTGGAGGCGGTACATCTAATCTCATCTTATGGCCCGTTTATCTTTCGTGCGCGCATTTCATTGATGCCTCAGAGCGCCCTCCTAGATCCTTAAGATGTGCACTTTATTCTGCCCCTTTCCCATTCTTTCAACTCATAATTTCAATCGATACGGAAAGGGGAGGAAAGTCAATGCCTCTTGCGCCGCGTATTGTTGACATTTTCGAAATCCTCTGGTTGCAATTTAGCAACGCATTCCACTTCCTCCAGGTCCAAATCGGTTGCTCATCCTCTTCAGCATTATCATGGCAGCAGCTCTTGCGGCTCTGGGTGTGACAGTTGGTCAGTTTGTGGACGTCTCCCCCCTGGCAACACTCAGCCTCCAACCCGCGATGTTCCTCTTGGGCGCCGTCTTGGCTATGCCTCTCTTTGGTATCGACGCGCTGCTGCAGAATGTGCAAGAAGACACGGCCAGTGAGGTCTACAGCCTCTCCATCTTTGGGACGACGACACCCGTACTCTCTGTCGTGGCTCTCGCCGCGGCCGTGACACTGGCGACCGGCGTGGGAGAGGAAACTCTTTTTCGGGGCTTGATCCAGCAAGGCATCGCCTCCCTTGCGGGCCCCTGGGTAGGTCTTGTGGTGGGTGCAGGAGTCTTTGGTCTGGCACACAAGATGGGGCCGTCAGACGTCTTGTTCATATCTCTGTCGGGGGCCTACATGGGCTTGGTGTTCCTGCAGTACGGCGACTTGACCGTTCCAATAGCCACGCACGCCACCTATGACTTCTTGATCTTGTGCGGGGCATACTTCCGGGCAAAAAAGCGCATGTCTCGGTCCTCTGTCAATTTAAAGGAGCATCAGGGCAAAGGACGGGGGAGGTAGAAGGCATGGCTGGGATGCACAGGAGGATGATAGTCTGTGGTGAACTTTACTTGCTACGAATGAAAGCGTTTGTTTTCTAGGAAAGCATACTGTGTTCGAATCGGACCATCTGTTCACCTTTACAATGTCTTTCCTCTTGGTGTGCGCCTCTGCATGGCGAGATGTATACCAGGTTTGAAATTGTCGTCATGTACAGGAGTGTGAAAATTTGTGTCGAAGAATCATTACAGTGTGAGGGAAGGAAATATGAGGTAAAGACGCTCAGTCATACAGAGAGGACAGACCACACTTGCAAGTTCACTTCAATAAGTGCAGATAAGCGAGTATGATCCTATCAGTTCTGCGTTGTAATGCTGTCGATCGAGCAGGAAAAATGATACAAAAACCAAGTCCGTTTGTAAATTATTGCATTTTTTTTTCCATAGAGACGTAAGGATCGTCTGTTCATCGTTTGCAGCACAGGCATTAAACCCGGACATCCCCCTCCGTGCATTCTCGAGACATCCTCCCGGGGCCAAGCAATCCTCTGTCTTCGCACATCCTCCCAGCCACGCCACTCACATGGATCCAGGTCTCGCCTCCGGAGAGATAAGCCAACTCGAGAGCAAGATCCTATCACTCTTACTTCATCGACTCATTGCTTGACGCTGACTTTTCGATCCAAGCTCCTCATCTAATTCCTTTTTCCGTTCATGTTTCTGAGGTCTACTCATACAAGGGCGGCTCTCTGCAGCCTGCAAGTGCGCGTGTTCAACACGACATTTCGCCATTAATTTGCATGTCATTTATTTCATGACTCTCTACATCGGGTATCGGGGTTCTAGGATGAGTTGCTGCAGACCGTGATGTCGCTCTAATCCATTAGGAGAAGAAGGAGTGGCCCCCACCCCCTTCCCTTCCACCGTTCCCGTCCTGCACGGCCTCCGCATCCTTCGCTGCCTCAACCCGGGCTAAAGTGCTCTTCACGCGGAGGGCCAGGGTCTTGAACCCGAAGCGCGTGCAGAAGTCCGTCAGCCTTTGTTCAGAAAAACGGGCCTTGGGCATCATCGTCATGGAGGGAGGTTCAAAAAGCTTCTTCAGTCTTATGAGCCTCCGGGACAGCAAGAACTTTTCCACGTTATCCTCCACGATCTTGCGAAGCCGTGGCGACTCGACCTCGTCCTTGAACTCCCAAAGTTCCTCGAAGCTCTCAAACTCCTCCAAGAGCTCCTGCGCCGTCTTGGGCCCGATGCCTGGTATGCCCGGGATATTGTCTGCGGCATCGCCCACCATGGCGAAATAATCGAGCAGCTGAGCAGGCTCCAAGCCGTACTTTTCGAACACCTCGTTGGGCCCCAGCCTCACCATGTTGAAGGGGTCAAAAACTGTGATATCCTCGCCCACCAGCTGCAAGAAGTCCTTGTCCGACGAGACGATAGTCACCTTCAGGTCGGAGACCTGCTCCACCGCCACCTGGGCAAAGGTCGCGATCACGTCGTCCGCCTCCAGCCCCTCCGGCGCCGTCACGTTGATGGCCCCGAACGCCATCGCCGCTTCCTGGGCGAGGGGAAATTGGGCCACCAACTCCTCGGGCGTGGCGGCACGATTGGCTTTATAGCTGGGGTAGAGGGCCGTCTGCCGGTAGGCCGGCGCGTGCCCGTCGAAGACGACCAGCACGTAGGGCCGCACCCTGCTCCGCGCCAGGGCCGGAAGCAGAAGCTTGTTCAGGACATTGCAGAAACCCAGGACCGCATTAACGGGAGTGCCGTCGGGCCCCGTCAGCCGGGGCATGGCGTGGTAGGTGCGGTAAAGGATGCTGGCCGCGTCCACGAGGACCAGGTTGTTGGCCGCCCCCCACCCTTTGTCGTACAGGGAGACGGGGGACCCGCCCTCCAAGTTCTCAGCTTCCTCCTCCTCCGCCTGCATCAGCATCGGGATCGGGGCGGCCAGGTCTGTCTCTTCGAAGCCCCCTTCCTCCGGCACGAAGCTCTCTTCCTTAAATTCGGTGGCGCCCCCCGCGGTTCGCAGCCCCCCCCCGGTGCTCATCGTCTGCACTCGCTCCATCACCTTCTCGATGTCCACACCGACTCTTACCATAGTTCGGTCCAGCGCATCGACCCCTGAGTCTTCCTTGAGCATGCTCATCATCAACTTCTCCTCCGGAGACATCCGTTCCCCCCGGCCTCCGCCCTCCGAGCTTGCCTCTTCGCCCGAAGCGCCCCCCTGGCCTTTCCCTTCCCCGGCGCCCTTCTTCTTTTTCTTCTTCCCTTGCTTGCTCCGAATCAGATATAAAAGCGCTCGGTAGTCTAGTACCTTGGCGGGGAGCTCGTATCCCATGGCAGAGAGCTCGTTTAGGACCGCGTTGGAGGTGGAGTAGTACCCCCCCAAGACCTTATTGCTGGGTTGCTTCACCACGGGCAGCTTCAGGTCCTCGAACAAAACCCGTGAGAGCTCCACATACGAGGTGATCTTAAACTCACGGCCGGCCATCTGAAAGATAGTGCCTGCGAGCTCCTCCAGACGCGCCAGTTCCGCTGAGAGATCCGGGCTCTCCCCGTCCTTGTTTTCTCCCGACCCCGTCTTCTCCTCCACTTCCCGGCCCTCACCGCCCCCTCCGGAGTCCTCTTCCTGGTCAGAGGCCGATAAGTTACTATTGGCTACCTCGCTCTCCTTGGACACGCCTGATTCCTTTGCCGTGCCAGGGCTGGGAACACCCACAACGACTGGCGCTGCAGACATTCCCCCTCCTCTCTCCTCGTCACCACGCCCTGTTTTCAGCCGCTCACCCCTGCCTTCCACCACCGAGTATAACGGCTTTACAAATAACACGCTCCTGCTCCTAAGAGACGAGGCCCCCGGGAGGCCCTGAAATGATATCGGCTGGCGGGAACTCCGTGCGGGCGCAAATGTTGCGCCATGCTGTTGATGGTTGCAATGTTGTATACATGTGAATCAGTCAGACGCTCAAGCATAACCAATCAGTGCATGCGCAGTATTGTCGGACACTATTTTCTTACCGTGACTTGTCGCGCTGCTGTTCTCCAACACTGGTTTGCTGAACTGAAAACAAATGCTGCTAGCCCAGACATTTGTTGTGGGCTCCAACCCGCTATGCCCAACACACCTGCATACCAAAGACTTATTGTCCGCATGTATAAAATGGCTGGCGACGCTGCTGCTACCTTGCTGCTGGATGCCGCCTATGTTCAACGCGGATGCCCCTTACCTGGCCTCCCCCACTCGCACCCACGGCACCCAAGCGGACAGAAGCCGAGATCTGTGTGGCTGTCAACCGTGGGATCCCTACATCATTGAGGATACATGTTGTTTAGATTTGCATGAAAGGCACGTTGATTGCAAAGCTACTGCACGTCGCCTGTGCGCGGCGTGCGTGCGAGGCCGGGGGAGGAGAAAGCCCTCCTTGACGTTGCGGAGTGGGTGGCCGCTGGGCCCACGGCGAGGACATGCCGCCGAGACGGGAGGGGCCGCGCCGTGGCAAGCTCTCTTCGCCTATCCTTTGCTCGCAACGCACACGCCTAGGGTATTCCGACGAATCTTTTTTCTGTTGGCCGATGGCGGCACAGCAACATAACGAAAAAGCCTACGGAGTCCTGTTACGAGACTAGTAGAACTGCGCGGGGAGGTCACAGGACAAGATATTTAAGGTCACCATGTTGTTCGTGAAGCGAAGAAATTCACGCATTGATTTGATAATGAGTTCGTTTTTCTTTTTTCCTTGTTCGTTTTCTTTTTTCCGACTCACACCCCTTTTTTCTAAACCAAAGACACGCCATTCCATTCTTTTTCTCAAAGGAGTAGAGGCACGGACGCCTACCAATACAGGAATGCTTAAAAATACTTTATAAATACTCAATTTGTGCCATTTTATTTTTTTGACGGTCGACATATTTATTCCTGTGTTCATGTTCATACACCTTGTGCCATTTTAAGTTTTTGACGGTCGACAAATTTATTTCTGTGTTCATGACCATACATCAATTTTTCCATCGCGCCAAGCCAATTATAACAGAGCTCGTAAACCGGAGGACAAACGTCGCTCGAAACTCTTCATGTCGGTCATATCAAGGTGGAGAGATAAGCCTCACTTAGCCCCACTTTGCCCTATTCTTTCCGCATTTAACTGCTCGCCACTGCCCCTACGTGGTCGTGATTGCTTAGAGCTTTCTCCTTGCTCTTGACCTTGTCCGAGCCGTTCATGGCTTTCTCGATCTCAGATTCTACCTTCTCATTCGTGTACGTGGCGTCCACAGACTGCGACCCGAGGCCTAGGCCCGAAACGATCCCCAGCGCAACACGAGAAAGATTGAGGCAGTAGAAGTGCAACCCCGAAGATCCTGCCCTGAGAAGCTCTTGGCCCAGGCGCACACCGAAGTCGATACCGTAACGGCGCACTTCATCGTCGTCGCTTTTGGATAGCGCCATCATATCCATCCACAGCTTTTCAGGCACTCGGGTACGGCAAAAAGCGACCATGCGTTTGAAGCCCTGCAAAGTGTTGAAGCACATGATTCCGGGGAGAATGGGCACCGTGATACCCGCGGACCGGCAGGTTTTAACGAAGGCCACGTACACCTCCGCATCAAAAAACATTTGCGTGATCTGGTATTAGATATAGAGCAAAAGAGGAATGAGCGAAAGTCGTACAATCATGTAGGATCGGAAAGACGCATTTGGTATAGCCTGAGGCGTATTACAACCCCTGTCTCCCTTTCCACAGCGGTCACGAATACCGACAGAAACGCACCACAAAGTCTGCACCCGCATCCACTTTCGCTTTGAGGTAATCGATCTCCTGGACAAAGTCATTATCTCGACACACATAGTACCCGGTAACCGTCCCGTCCTCCGCACGCTCCACAGCCACTCGCCCCAGCTCCGCCTTGCTCAATCCCTCGAGACTGTCCACTTGTTGGATGCGATTGGGATGGCCCTCTGGGTATCCCGCCACGCCCACACTGAAGAAGGTATCATGGTGTTTCCTGATGTAAGCTACTAGGTCCAGTGCTGAGCTGAAGCCGCCTTCAATAGGTTCCCATCGTTCCTGCCCTACAGGAGGGTCTACACTCGAAAGAGCATGGGGGAGTCAAGATCAGGATGAGCACAGAAGAGTGCAGGCCTTTGAAAAAGAATACGTAATAATCTCCCCCACTCTTAAGCAGGAAGATGTGACACTTACCGCCCCGCAGAGCCAATATGTTTGTAATACCCGCATCTTTTGCACTCTTTAGTGCGTCTACTACCTTTTCCGTGGGCATGTTGGTGCAAGTCAGATGCATATTAGCTATCAATCCGAAGCGTCGTCGTGCCTCAATGGTCAGCTCCAGCGTGAGTTCAGCGGTAGATCCCCCAGCCCCCCAAGTAAAATCCACGAACAGCGGATTATACGGTGCCATTTCCGCCAGGCGCTCGTAAAGCTTCTCCACCCCTTCCGGTGTTTTGGGTGGGAAAAACTCGAAGGAGAACCAGGGGGTTGGATGTCCCTTCCGCTGCTCTAGGAGTTCCCCGATGCGGTCGTCCTCCATAGCCTCTACAGGCTTCGTTGTTGCAAGGGCCGACATGCTTATTTATTTATTTCCTAATTTGGATGCACCAAAAAGTCTGCAGTCTTTCAGTTCGTTGGAGGTGATATCAGTGCAACCGTTGATTCAGTGCCAATTACCGTGAATCCATTTCAGTTAGTGATAATCATTCTTCAGTTCCGTAATGAGTTCTTCAGCACGCAGTGCGCCGCAACTCTGTGACTGCCTCCAATCCATGGCATGCATACCTTACAAGATAGGGACAGAAAACTCGCAAAGCGTGTTGTTTTCCTTTCCATGCCAGGGATCTTCGCCGCCACAGGATGCCTGTCTGGAGGCTGCCTGCTCGCTGACGAGCCCGCGGCCAAGCCTCTCCGGCGACGGCAACATGGCGAGACCCGGGTTAACACTCGACATGTCGATTGCATTCCTGGAGACGGCACAGACATGCTTCAGCTGCGTACCAGCATGAAGCCTGAGCCTCAAGCTACTCAGAAATAACACAGGCATACGATGAATGTATCGGGTTCAAGGGCTCGAGACTCCCAGGAACGTAGGGGTAGGGCAGGAAGAGTGGTAAGGCGGCTGGAAGCGAGACGGCGTTCCTGGAGACGGCACAGACCTGGTTCAGCCACGTATCAGCATGAAGCCTGAGCCTGAGCCTGAGCCTGAGCCTGAGCCTGAGCCTGAGCCTGAGCCTGAGCCTG
>Ga0102934_1000046_pt1 | contig 59785 bp, 48 predicted proteins | sample SalPonR2_A_D1_MG_FD_78175 | JGI IMG/M metagenome (GOLD analysis project Ga0102934, IMG submission 78175) | Salt pond soil microbial communities from South San Francisco under conditions of wetland restoration - Salt Pond MetaG R2_A_D1_MG | ecosystem: Environmental > Aquatic > Marine > Intertidal... | reverse complement strand
TCCGGCGGATACAAGTAAGGATAACTGGGGATACCGCAACCGGCGCTCAGTAAGATAAGCACAACAAAAATTACTATACAAATTGTGTGTGTAAAGAAGTTGGTTTTGCACATATAAAACGAGAACTTAGTCTCCCTACTCTGCTTCGCCTTTATAAATAACGTGTAATCACACGTTTACTCACCCGCGTTTACTCACCCGAGCGCGGGCTGTGCGGAATCTTTAATATCAACAAGCTCGTAAATGAGCACAGGTTTGTTTTTACCCTTCACACGAATATTATCAAGCTCGCGAACAATTACATGGTCCTTTACAAGGCCGTAGGTATTTTCACTGATGATTATGCGGGTCATATACTGCTTGTTGGTACCTTCAAGACGTGCACCGAGGTTTACATTATCACCAATAAGGGTATAATCCATGCGCTGCATCGACCCCATATTGCCGACGGTCATGCGTCCGGAGTTAATACCAATACCTATGTTGATACGATACTCCTCGGAGAATTCTGAGTTCACCTGGTTCAAAGCAACTAATTGCTCAACGGCACACTTGCAGGCCCTTAAGGCGTGATCTTCCTGGGGCAACGGAGCACCCCAGAAGCACATAATCGCATCACCCTCGTATTTATCCAAAGTACCCTCATATTTCAGTACAATATCCGTCATGGCGGTAAGGTACTTGTTCAGAACGTGCACAAGCTCCTGGGGGCTCATGCTTTCAGAAAGTGTAGTAAAACCGCGAATATCGGAGAAAAACACGGTCATGTCTTTATCCACACCGCCAAGCTCCGGGGGGTTATCCAGAATTTGGTCTACAACCCTGGGGCTCACATAAGTGCCGAACATGTTTTTTATACGCCGCTTGTCCTTTGATTCAGTCATTTCCCGGTAGACAACGATAGAGAAAAAGGAGAATAAAGTTGCCAGTGCCGGTTGGGAGAAATTGATTATATACGCCTCCCGGTCAAAGACTATTGAAGTTGTCACAAACAACGCAAGTATGAGAAACAGTGTAATTATGAAGGCCCATAGGGTTGAAAGCCGGGAACTAAAAAGAGTCACAACAAGGACTAATCCGATCAATATTGCCAGCTGAACCCTCATTGGTACATGATAAAGAAAATTGTCCGTCAAAATAGTGTTGAGGGCGTTGGCATGGACCTCAACGCCATACATCAGGCCGTAGGGGGTTGGCTTGTGGTCTGCTGCCATTCCGCGGGTAAAGGACCCGACCATTATAATCTTGTTATCAAGCGCCCTAGTTCTGGGCCAGCTGTTTGGATCGGGCCCCGGGGGATTAGAGGCATAGCCCGAGTATGACCGGACGGGGAAAGTCTGCCGTGAGCCGGGGGAAGAAAAAGATGGGGGACCCATAAAGTTAATCAACATATCCCCCTGCTTATCTATAGGTATTTTAATCTCTTCAACCAGCCTTGTTTCCGCTTCCTCTACAAGGTTACCCTCTTCATCGTACTCGGCGGGTTTTGTCTGCTTTTCATAGGGGACCCACACCCCCGCTTCCGTATTAAAAAACTGGGGCTCGGGAATACGGATATATTCTCCCAGTACAACCTCAATGTCTGATAGTTCTTTGTTAAAGTATTCTAGCGCAAGGGATAAGGTAATTGCCGGAAGAAAATGGTCTCGATATTTTCGCACCACAAAGTAAGAGTCGTCTGTTTCTCCGTCGTTATCGGTGTCGACATTTTTTACCGGGGCCCTATTTTCAAGCTCCCCCAGCAGCTTGTCTAAAACTGCATCGGTGAGGGGGTATGGAATAGTGTGTTCTTTTCCACCCTTATCGACCCAGGCAAGCCTTTCATAGTTATCCCTGTCGATCTCCGTATCCGTCGTAAGAGTTCGAAAGGGAAACTCATCTAACTTTTCAGAGAATTTTGCTATTAACGGCTGGCGTCGATATACCTCGTCGCTATCTTTGATATAGTTTGCGTGTCCATACCCTACGGCAGCATCTGCATAAGGCTTCAGTGGTGGTTGTAGGCCGTAGAAGGGCAAAAGATCTTCCCAGGGCCCCTCTATCCTGGTTACTTCGCCGTATTCAGCGGCAAGCTCCTCATGCCTGCGTAGAAAGGCAGCCTCCTTTTCAGCGGGGGGCGGAACCTCGTCCAGCAGGGTTTCAAGAAACACGTGACTATTTTCTTTGATGCCCTCAACAAGTATGGCATCGTTTACGGCGTTGTCCGCTGGTTCATTAAAGAAGATATCGAGAAATACCGCCCGCTCACGGGCCTGTTGGTCCTGGATACGCGAAAAAGTATGTAATAAGTCTGCGTGGGTGTATCTTGGAAAGGGCCAGCGTCCAAACCTGGTAAGGGTTCTAAAGTCGATTCCTACAATTAGAATGTCCTGTGAAATATTTGGATTTCGTCGGACAACTTTTACCCCTTCCTCCACCTCTTCGGCCTGAAAAAGGTCTTTATATCTAAAATGAACATCAAGTACACGGACCTCGAGATTGTCAAAAATAGAGGTACCTGCATCCAGTGCAAGGAAAATCAGTATTATGGCGGCAGCTATAATGAATCCAAAATAACGCACTTCCATAATAGGAGCGCGTTTCTTCACTTTCTTTTCCTTACCCGGCATTGATACCCCCTCTCATTTTCAGCCTAATTTACAGCTTCAAGGTAAATTATACGATCACGTGCTAAATTTGTCCAATTACTTGAAGAAAAATTGTCTACAACTTCGTTGTATGCCTGTAACGCCGCATCCTTATCTTCAAGTTCTTCATAGAGTCGGCCAATCGAAAAAAGTGCATGGGGTACTTTCGGAAAAACCTCGGCGTAATTCTCACGCACCCGCTGATACATTGCGATTGCCTCTTGGTATTCTCCTGCGTGCTCATGTGCAGCTGCAGCATGCATCAAACCAACCGGGGCAAGGTAACTTTTGGGCTGGGTATCGGCAATATCTGTAAAATACTCTGCAGCTTCCGAATAGCTATCTTGCTCAAAGGAAAGTTGCCCAAGAACCAGGCGGGCCCGGGAAGCGGCATACATCTTTGAAAACTTATCAATTGTTTTTTCACCGGTGGATACAAGCTCTTCTGCAAGTTCCGCCTTATTATCTTCTTCAGCTTCTTGCCAATCCGAAAAGAGAGATTGCATTTCCTCCGCCGCCACGGCGGACTGTTCTACACGGTTTTGGTGAATAAATGTATAAATTCCTACTCCGATTACCAGCAGTACAACAATAGCGGCTAAAATCATAAAGGGTACTCGGTTGTTCGACAAAAAAGTAACTAATACTGTTTTAAAGGTTTTATCTTCTGTTCTTACTTGCGGTTGTGACATGTGTCCATGCTCCTTATCTTTATTCTTTAATATCTAATTCTTTAACCAGCTTCGAAAGATAGGTGCGTTGTATACCTAATACTTTAGAAGCTTCGGTTTGATTCCATGAATGCTTTTTCAGCACATTACGAATAAAATGGCGTTTAAACTGGTTAATTGCTTCTTTCAGCTGTTTGTCATCGTATTCATTATTCCTTCGCCCCCCCGGAGAACGCAGCAGGAGATCATCCCCTTGAATATATACATCCTTCGCCAGTACTACTGCTCTCTCAACAACATTTTCAAGTTCACGGACATTACCGGGCCAGCTGTAAGATAAAAGTAAATCCATCGCCTCCGAGGAAAATCCGTTTACCTGTTTATTAGTCTCGCGATTTGCTCTTTTAAGAAAAAACTCGGCTAATTCGGAAATATCGTCGGGTCGTTCTCTAAGAGGAGGAATATAAAAGGGCAAGACATTGAGGCGATAGTAGAGGTCCCTTCTAAAATTGCCCCGTTCTACCTCCTGTTCAATATCTTTATTTGTGGCTGCAAGTATCCTTACATCAACATAGGTAGGTTCGCTCTCTCCCACTCTCTGAAAAGATTTGTACTGTATGGCCCTTAAAAGTTTTGCCTGTAGGTTTAATGGTATTTCCCCTACCTCATCTAAAAAAATTGTTCCGCCGTGGGCCATTTCAAAACGTCCGACACGGTCACGGTGAGCATCGGTAAAGGCCCCTTTTACGTGACCGAAGAGTTCGCTCTCAAGAAGATGTTCGGGCAATGCCGCACAGTTCACACGTATAAATCCAGACTCGTTTCGCGGACTGTGAAGATGAATCTGTTCGGCGAACAGTTCTTTTCCTGAACCGCTTTCGCCTAGAATAAGCACCGAAGAATCGGTAACCGCCACCCGTTTTGCGACTTCTAATTTTTCAAGAATTTGGGTACTGTTTCCAATAAAGGTATGGAACCCCCGCCCCCTCTGCAGTTGGTCCTGCAGGGCATATACTTCGTTTTGGACCTTCTGATATTCCTTTGCGTTTTGAATTGTCAGAGCGGCCTGGCCGGCAAAAATTTCAAGCCACTGAAGATCTTCATTGGTAAATATGCTGTTTTTCTTTTTATTTATAATCTCTATAACGCCTATACACTTGTCTTTAATACGCATAGGCACCGCAAGAATTGAGTCCGTCGGATAACCTATTTGCTTGCTTATATCCGAGTGATGGCGTTTATCGCTGTCTACATCATTTACGATAAGGGAAGTATTGTTCTGGGCCACCCAGCCGGCAATACCCTCGCCCATATTGAGGGTAAACCGTTTGACCGCAGGACCCTTGGGGCCCAGAGCTATTTCAAAATATAGATTGTTGTTCTCGTTATCAACTAGAAGCAGTGAAGAGGATTCACCATCCGTTAAACGGGTAGCGGACTCTAAAATCCTTGTCAGTAGAGTCCGCCCGTCCTGAAAATCGGAATTGATGAGAGTGTTGATTTCGATGAGGGTTTTGAGTTTCTCTGCATCGACGGTAGAGTTAAACATACTACGAATCGAATGAGTCGGACCCCTTTTCCTTTAACAAGTCGCCAAAGGTGACGGTCCCTTCGTCTTCCTCATCATGAATATACTTAGAAATCTCTTTCTTTTGCAGACCCTTCTGGTATTCCTTAATGGAAAGGGAGAGTTTCTGTTGTCCCGGTTTAATATCAAGAACAACTGCATTCACCTTGTCACCGGATTTGAACTTCTTGAGGAGTTCGTCCTCCGGAGTTTCATCCGCGGGAGAGCGTAGATTGAATTTGTGGATAAGCCCTTCAATATCGCCGGGGACACGGACAAAAATACCAAAATCGGTAATGGAGGTAACCTCCCCTTCAATCACACTGCCCTTAGGATAACTGTTTTGCAGAGTTCTCCAGGGGTCTTCGCTCAGCTGTTTTACTCCAACCCGGATGCGGTGGGATTCAGGATCTACCTCGGTGACTACGCACTCTATTTCTTCCCCTGCTTTCAGTGTGGAAGAGGGGTTCTTTATTTTTTTAGTCCAGGACAAATCGTCAACATGGAGAAAGCCGTCAATGCCCTCTTCAAGCTGTACAAAGGCACCGGCATTAGTGATTTTTACTACTTTACGGGTGAGGCGGGTACCAACCGGATATTTTTCTTCAATTTCATCCCAGGGGTTCGGAAGCACCTGTTTGATGCCCAGAGAAACACGGCCCTGCTGAATATCGTAAGAGAGGATCATGACATCGACCTCGTCCCCGATTGAAAGCACCTCTTTTGGATGATTAATACGCTTTACCCAGGAAAGTTCCGAAACATGAACAAGCCCTTCTACCCCTTCTTCAAGTTCAACAAAAGCACCAAAGTCGGTGAGCTTAGTTACTTTACCCTTTACTACATCGTTTACCTGGTATTTTTCTTCAAAATCGATCCATGGGTCCGGGGTGAAGTGTTTAAGGGAAAGGTTGATTTTTTGCTCTTCAGGGTCGAGATGAATAATTTTGAGAGTAATGTCCTGACCTTTTTTTACATAATCCTTAGGTCTGGTTACATGGCCCCAACTCATATCGTTAATATGCAGAAGTCCGTCAAAACCACCAAGGTCGATAAAAGCACCGAAGGATGTAAAACTCTTTACACGGCCTTCAACTGTGTCACCAATTTGGGTATGCTCGAAAAACTCCTGTTTGCGGCGGTCTATCTCCTGTTCAAGGAAACCACGCCGGGAAAGTACAATTTTTAGCTTATTGCTGCTGTACAGCCGGTCAATCAGGAATTCACCCTGGGTGTTCAGATAATCTTCAGGTTTTTCAACGCGAACTACATCAGCCTTTGAAAAGGGACAAAAGCCCCGTACACCGTATCCAAGGTCGACTTCAAAGCCCCCTTTGATATTCTTATCAAAGGTCCCCTTTACAGGTTTTCCTTCCTGATGTGCATTTCGCAATTCTTTCCAGAAATTACGAATATCGGCTTTTTTCTTAGAAACAACTACCTGTCCGCCCTTACCTTCCTTGCGGATAAGTACGACCGATACGTTATCACCCTTTTCAGGGGCGGTATCGAACTCTTCGAGAGGTATCTTCCCTTCGGATTTATACCCTACGTCGACAAATACATGTTCTGGAGTAACCTCCACAACAGTCCCGTCTATGAGTTGACCTTCTTCCAGTTCTTCTAAGCTCTTAAGGTATTCTTCCTGAAGGGATGATTGAATGTTTGTTGCTGCTGTATCCGGTTCTTTTTCAGTCATCACTGCCATATTTCTCCTGCTACTATACTTATTGTACCGTTTTACGAATTTTATCTATCACTTTCTCACAAACTTGCTCTATGGTCAAGTCCGAGGTATTTAAATAGACGGCGTCATCCGCAACTTCCAACCGACCAACAGCCTTCGTTCGGTCGATTTGGTCACGTTCTCGGATACTTTTTGCTATCTCTTCAATTGAAAGCTCACTGATGCCCTGATGATACCTTCTTTTTGCACGAGTTTCAACCGATGCATCGAGGAAAATTTTTACTTTCGCATCGGGAAATACGACTGTAGTAATATCTCTGCCCTCTACAACAGATTCTACTTTTAATGCGATTTCCCTCAAATCGCTGTTTACTATTGTTCGAATTTCGGCAACGGAAGAAACCTGGGCTACCCACCTATCAACTGCATCGGTATGAAGATGCTCCTCTACCCGAAGACCGTTTACATAAAGGCCGTCGTCCCGCAATTCCATACGGCAGTTCTTAGCAATTTCAACCATTTTCTCAGGTTTCTCCGGTGGGCCCTCGGGGTATTTCTGTAGAATCTCCCATGTAATTGCGCGATACAGGTTGCCCGAGTTAATATAGTAGAAACCCGCTTTCTCAGCTATGCGTTTAGCTATAGTGCTTTTTCCAACACCCGCCGGTCCGTCGATAGCAACAATCATTGTGTTCCCCTTCTTAAAAGTACGTCAACTTCCTCTGAACTAAGTATACGGTGTGATCCTGGAGAGAGTCCTTTTATTGTCACCGGCCCGATTCTTTCGCGGATAAGCCGTTTGATATCGATTCCCTGTGACTTAAATAAGGTTCGAATTTCACGGTTTTTTCCCTCGATGAGGGTTAATCGAACTTCTCTTGTGTGTAGTATGCTGAAAGTTTTTATTTTGTAAAAGGTACCTTCAACATTCACCCCGCCCATCCAGTCCCTGAGGGTTTTTTCCGAAACCGGATCATGACAATACACCAGATATTCCTTTTCAATTTCAGAGGATGGATGGGATACTATTCGGGTAAAATTTCCGTCGTTTGTAAAAAAAATGAGGCCTTCGGACATAAAATCAAGGCGGCCGACATTATAAAGCCGTTCGGAATAGTACGGTTTTAATAGATCAATCGCCAAAGGCCTGTTTTGAGGATCGGAGTTTGAACAAATGAACCGAGGAGGTTTGTACAGAGCGATATAGCGATGGACCGACTCCGGCTCAATCGGTGTGCCGTCAAAGCACACCTCATCTCCCGGGTACACTTTAGTTCCCGGGGCGGTTACAGTTTTTCCGTTTACCGACGCTCTGCCTGCGGCAATATATTCCTCGTTTTTACGCCGGGACCCAATACCGCAGCGGGCTAAATAGACCTGTAAACGTGTGCCCTGCAGTTGCGCATCCCCTTGGTCATCACTGCCCATTCTTATGACTCATCACTTTCCAGTTCAAAACGCTCTTTATCTATCTCGTCAAGATGGGGCAAATCGGCAATACTGTTCAACCGGAAGAGTTTGAGAAAAATCTTAGTGGTACCGTATTGTACGGGTTTGCCCGGAACGTCCTTTTTTCCTACAACTTTTATCAAGTTGCGTTCATGGAGCTGTTTGACCATATTGGTGGAGGATACCCCGCGGATGTTATCGATTTCACCGCGGGTGATAGGCTGCGAATAGGCAATAATCGAAAGGGTCTCAAGGGCGGCCTTAGAAAGCCTGCTCTCGTTCTTGCGTCCGTACCGTTCTTTCAGATGTTCCCATAAATCAGGTTTAGGGGCAAATTGGATTCCGCCGCTAATTTCTATTAGCTCTAATCCATGGTCCTCCCGTGCATATTCCTCCTTTAACTGAAGGAGCACACGATCGATTATATCCCTCGGCAGCTGTGCATAGCGGACCAGTTTCTCAACCTCAATGGGCTCACTTTCAAGAAAGAGGATTGCCTCTATGAGTGCGGCTTCACGTTCCAGTTTCATACTCCTTTTCCTTCGGTAGCGGCTGTAATCTGCGGATTTTTATGTCGCCGAATAGTTTATTCTGAAATATGCCTATTATACGGGATTTTACCGTATCAAGTATAGCAAGAAATGAGCAAATAATGTCCATCGGCACCTGGGGCTGGGTAACTAAGTCGGTAAAGTAAAACTCTCCATGAGTATCGAGAAGTTCGTGTATTAGACTAATTTTTTCGTTTACAGTTATCTCTTCATGCAGATCAATAACGTTCTCGGCAGAAATGGAAGAGATAAGATGGGAAAAGGTTTTAAGAAGGTCCCACACATCGATTTTTGCCCAGGTTTGATCATCCTCCGGAAACGGCAGGGCCGGTTGGATTTTCTTACGCTCAATAACCCATTCGGTTTCCTGTTCCTTTTCCGCCATAATTTCCGTGAGCTTTTTGTATTTTTGATACTCGATCAGCCGCTCGACTAATTCCTGCCGTGGATCTTCAAGTTCATCTTCGAAATCGACCTCCACCGGCAGCAGCATCTGTGATTTAATGTAGAGAAGGGTTGAGGCAAGCACATAGAACTCGGTGAGGTCCTCAAGTTGTCTTCCGGCGGCGTACTGGATATACGACAGGTATTGTTCGGTAATATCTGCAATGGGAATATCGTAAATATTTATTTCATTCTTTTTAATTAAAAAAAGTAAGAGGTCGAGGGGGCCTTCAAACTCACTTAGTTTAAATTGCTGTTTCTCCGAATCACCGGTGGTCGCGATTTGTTCTGTTTCCATTACCGCTAAAAGAGTTCCTTATCCGAGGAAGGTTTTTCAGCCACGCTCTCCTGGGCCGTCTCTTTCGTCTTCGCTTTGTCCTGTGCTTTAGGTTTAGTTTGGGTGCTGTCTTCCTCTTGTGTGTAGCGTTCGGGGAAGAAGAGCTTTCTTACCTGCAGGTCGAGATCTTTCGCTATGTCCGGGTTGTTTTCGAGAAAGGCCTTTGCGTTTTCCCGGCCTTGTCCTATACGCTCTTCGCCGTAGGAATACCAGCTGCCGCTTTTAGAAATTAAATCAAATTTAAGGGCGGCATCAAGAAGGCTTGCGGAGCTGCTTATTCCCTTACCGAAAATAATTTCCAGTTCTACCTTCTTAAAAGGCGGGGCTACCTTGTTTTTTGCTACCTTTACACGGACCCTGTTTCCAATAGCATCGTCGGTCCCCTTGGAAATTGTTTCGATTCTCCTGACCTCTAATCGTACGGAGGAGTAAAACTTCAATGCCCGACCGCCGGTGGTAGTTTCAGGATTTCCAAACATTACTCCGATTTTCATGCGAATTTGGTTGATAAAAATGAGGCTTGTGCCTGATTTTGAGATAGTTCCTGTGAGCTTTCTAAGGGCCTGACTCATAAGACGGGCTTGAAGCCCCATATGTGAATCCCCCATCTCTCCTTCGATTTCCGCCTGTGGAGTGAGGGCTGCTACAGAATCAACAACAACTATATCTAATGCACCTGAGCGCACCAGGGATTCGGCAATTTCCAATGCCTGTTCTCCGGTGTCCGGCTGGGAAACCCACAATTCGTCGGTGTTCACTCCGAGGTTACGGGCATACACAGGGTCTAAAGCATGTTCAGCATCTACAAAGGCCGCTATTCCACCCTCTTTCTGGGCCTCGGCGATTGCATGCAAGGCTAAAGTTGTCTTACCTGAAGATTCGGGACCGTATATTTCTATTACACGGCCGCGTGGATACCCGCCTACGCCCAAAGCAGAATCAAGCAGTATTGAACCGGAGGGAATAACCCGAATGCTGGTATCCCGTCCGTCTCCGTTCAGCTTCATAAGAGAGCCCTTTCCGAACTGCTTTTCAATTTGCAGTCGTGCGGCTTCAAGGGCTTTACCTTTTTCCTCTAGATTACCTGGATTGTCATGCGTGGTATTTGAGTTTTTTTTGGCCATATTTCCTCCTGCGAATACAGATGTGTCTCTATAGAGTATAACAGGCGTATTCGCATGTGTGCTTCAATAATATAGAATAAATTGCAACTCTATCTTATAGGCTATAGGAACGGCAGGTCAATAAGCAAGATCCAGCAGAATTCCATCACAATCTTTAAGATACACTCCTCATCTTACACAAAATGTGAGTATTCGCAATGTGAAGATACGGGACCTCAGCGATTAAGAATTAAAGAACTAAAATACTTTTCTTGAATCTAACAAAATTGTAACCGGCCCGTCGTTGGTGTAGTGTACACCCATTTTTCCACCAAAAACACCGGTTTCAACCTTTAATCCCCTCTTACGGAGGGTGTCTACAAAGCTGTTGTAATACTGTTCGCCCATGTGGGGAGAGGCTGCGGTATTGTAGGAGGGGCGTCTGCCTTTCCGGGTATCCGCACAAAGGGTGAATTGAGAAACAACCAGTAATTGGCCATTGATATCCTGGACCGAGAGGTTCATTTTACCGTCGCTGTCGGAAAAAATCCGTAATCCAGGAATTTTATCGGCCAAATACTGCAGATCTTCATCCGAATCTTCCTTCTCGACACCGAGATAAACCAAAAGTCCCTTATCTATGTGTCCAACTACCTTCTCTTCTACTGTTACCGTACATGAATGAACTCTTTGAACAACCGCACGCATAATAACTCCTCTACATTACTCCTCTTCCGGTATGAATTGGTGGATAGACACCGCTGCTACATTGAACGTGCCCTCGGAGGGTTCGATCTTACCAAGTACCTCAATTGGAAAGGCAGGGTCGATGTGGGCTGCAAAATCGAGCCTGACCGGAACAATGCCTTCTAGAACTTTCTCCTGTTCGTATCCGACAAGCAAATCGAAGTGTATAGAATTGTCCTTCACAATAAGGTTGCTTACACGCCCTTTCCAGTTTACATAACAGCTTTCGTACAGCTGTGGCCGTTCCTTTACCTCCTTAAAGGTAAAGTTGTTCTCCAGGGTATCAAAACTGGGGGTACGGGTGTAAGTTGCCAGGGTGCTCACTTTATTCTTAAGTTCGCTTGAGGCATTGGATAAAAGCAGCCGGTTAATTTCTCTTCTAGCCAGGTTATCCTCGTACCGGTTAAAATGGCGAATTACCTTCTGATAGCTATCTTCCACCTCTTTTTTACTCAGTTCAAATAGAGGCGGTTCGCCGTCTTTATTAGTTTCTTCCGAAACATACTTATTAACCCTTAGATCGACAGTGGAGATTTCAGGACGCTCCACTTTCTGCTCCCGTAAAGAATGCAGATACTCGCCGTAAAGCGGATAAAAAAGTACTGCCAGAGAGGCAATTACAGCAACCGTACCAAGGACAACTGTAAGAGTACTGATATGTCTTTCCCTGGGGAGAAGTTTGTACAATTTGCTGCTATCGGTAAAGGCAATTAAATCATCCGGGTCGGCATATCGGCGAATTACCATGAGCCCTCTGTTGGCCTGCCGGTTTTTAGGGTCCTGGTCTATTACTTCAAACCAATCCTTAAGGGCCTCTGAAGTTTTTTGCTGCTTAAGGTGTACCGCAGCGATTCCAAGCAGGGCGTTTTTGTTCCCCGGTTTAAGGCTCAGGGCTCTATGAAGGTAGGATTCTCCGCCGCTAAAGTCTCCGGTATAAAGACAGGCCATTCCCAGTAAATAGTAGAATTGAAAGCTCTGACGATAACGGAAAATTTGGGATTCAAGAAGCTGAAGAATTTGAGTGTATTTTTTTCGGCGATAAAGTTTATACGCCTTCTTAAGATCGTTCCCTCCCATCCGCGGTTCTCCGGTAGCAGCGTCTATTCGCTGTTCTGATATTGGTTCTTTTTAGTGCTGAGGTTGTGAAGAGATTTTTCAATAACCTCTATCTTTTCATCGGTAATGTCTTCAGGAAACGAGAGCAGACTGTTGATCTGCGATATTATATCGTTTACTGCAACTAGGTCCTCATTTACCATTTCATGGAGGGCTTTGTCGTCTCCTGTCCGCGTACTGCTAAGCATCTCATCGAAATCTGTACCACCCTCTTCAGATTCCTTCGCTGCTGCTGTAGATCCGGCGGAAATTGGTGAGCCGGTAAAAGCGCCAATTACGGCCGTGACGGTACGCTGGGCGCCAGGGGCAATTTTAATGGGATCGTAAAACTGACACACCGCGGAATCATTTATTGAATAGGGCAATAAATTGAAATTGCGGTTACTTTGTACTTGAAGGTTCCAGAGGTTTTCACTTAGCCGTTTCCAATTGGAAAATACCACTTTGTCGGGCAGAGTGATTCCGCTGCCCTTCAGCATAGAAATAAATCCTTCAAATTTATCCGAGTCTTCCTTGACCGGAGATACCCAATAACTCGGCGGCTGCAGGGAATACCCGGTTTCTCCCTGTAACTTTTCGTTGTCGGAGGTAAAAAAATGGGCATCCCTCTGTTCACCCAGATAGGTATCGAAGAGCTGATGAATCCCGACTGACTGAATTGACTCTGAAGTATTCATTACTGTAGTGACAATTTTTACACCATCAGCCAAACTGTTGGGATTAGATTTTACAAAGCTGAAACTCTGTTGAATTTTTAGCTGTGATGATGTCCAGGTAATTTGTCCTCCCGCGGAGGTTTTGGATATTTTCTGGGTAAAATCGTTCGATGATCCAAGGGTATAGACCCGGTTGTTAAAAAGTATACCCGTAGAACTGGTCCGGGGGTCTCGTTCAAATAGAAGTGAAACATATTCATCGTCTTCAATATCTTCAAGATAATAAAGTGAATAACGACCGTTGTTTTCGTGTAGAACTAACTTCATTCTTCCCTGTTCCAGGGTCAGTCCGGATATAAACACCGGGAGTAGAATGAATATGGCGATAAAAAATAAGAATCGGTGTTTCATGAGTTACTCTCCCGATTTTTCTGCAGCCATTCAATATAGAATAGCTTGAGGCTTAAGGCCCGATTTTTAAGTTCAAGCAGCTGCTCTACCTGGTCCTTGTCTGCATCCTGGGTTGTAACAGAGGGTGTATCCCTTGTCTGTACTCCGGAATCGATCTTTTCCTGAAGCCTTGATAGCCGGCTCCGCTGTTCATTTAGTTTTTGCTCGAGGCGACGTATTTCTGATTCCTTTGATGCTAAGTCGGAGTTAAGCTCGTTGATCAGTTCATTATCTCTTTCATCAGTAGCGGCAGAGAGCTTTCTCTGATAGCTGCTGAGTGCCTGCTCATAGGATTTCTCACGCTGTTGGAAATCTTCAAGTGCTTTAAGATACTCTTCGTGGCTTATTTTTAACAGCTTCAGAAGGTCCTGCTCCCGTTGTTTAAGGGTGATAAGTGACTTTCGGTACTGTGCGGCTTCGACCTTATAGCTTCGCGGATAATCACGAATAACAGCAGAGTACATTTTATCGGCTTTATCAAAATGTCCCAAGGCGTAGAACGATTCGGCAATCCAAAAGAGGGCGTTAGAATTATAATCGTGGGAAGGATAGTTTTCGACATATTCGTACAGTTGGCGAATTGATTTCTCATACTCCTTCTGCAGATAAAGCAGACGCCCCTTTTCATACAGTGCATCCGGATATTTGGGATGACCGTTGTAGTTAGCAATAAAAAAATCAATGTTTTGGGCTGCCTTCTCTATCCTCTCTTCGGCAAGATGAGACCGGCCGATCCAGTAATAGGCATCTCCATAGTACTTTTTAAGTGAAGAATCGAGAATGACATCCCGGAAGTGCAGCAGGGCTTGATCGAATTCTCCACGACCGAAAGCCTGAATACCTGATTTTAACGGTTTCGGCAGCTCACGCTCTTGTCCGTAGACTAAGAGAGGTACAATCAGTGAAATTAATAAAAGTATTGTAATTTTCTTTTTCATTTTAAAACCTTTTCCCCATCTTTATTCTCGACCCTTCACAACTTCAGATAAAGTATTTATTTACCTCTCATAATACGAACTTCCTCAGCGGGGTTTTCGGCTTTGAAAAAAGCGCTGCCGCTTATAAGGACATCGGTCCCCGCTGAGCGGACCATTTCCACCGTTGAGCGGTTCACACCACCGTCTACCGCGATCAGGTAAGAATAGTCATGCGTCTCGGCCTGCTGCGCAAGGTAGCGGACCTTATCGAGACATTCCGGTATCAGAGCCTGGCCGCCGAACCCGGGGTTTACCGACATAATAAGAACAAGGTCGATATATGGTAACATGGGATCGAGTTGAGATACAGGTGTTGAAGGGACAATTGATAAGCCGGCACGAGCTCCTGCTTTGTGGATTCGCTGGACTACCCGATGGGCATGAACGGATGCCTCTAAATGGAATGTGAGGTAGTCAGCCCCTGCATGCACAAAATCTTCAACGTATTTTTCCGGTTCGGAGATCATGAGATGTACGTCCAAGGGCAGTTGCGTATGGGGGCGAAGGTCTGCTACAAGTTTCGGCCCGAAGGTTATATTGGGCACAAAGTGACCGTCCATCACATCTAAATGGATCCAATCAGCATCGGCGGAATGGATCCGATTAACGGCTGACTCAATGTTACTGAAGTCTGCCGACAAGATAGAGGGAGCGTATAAATGTTTTTTATTCTGTTCCATGCCTATATTATGTACCAAATTCACGGGGGTATGGCAATCATAATTGCCGGTTTCGATCTAATTGACTAATGTTAATACCATGATATAATAAAAAGAGCTTATTACTTATTGAGGGGTAATTGCATTTAGCTATAAATATGGATGAAATTATATCACATCAAGCACATATAGAAGAAATTTTAGAGGAAGTACAGCTAAAAATTCGGGATGGCCTTTTTACTGAAGCGGAAGAACGGTTGGAATCTGCTTTAGAAATAGATTTCGAGAACGATGAAGTCCTCTCTACACTGAAGTGTTGCAAGTTCTGGAAAGAGCGACTGCCCCGCCTAAATGAAATTCATGACGATTGCGAACGTGGAGAGTATCTTATGAGGCAGTGGCGGGCCTTTCAGGAATTTCTGCCTCGCATGGAAGCACCTATCGAGCGGGAATTGTTTGTGCTGAGAAAATGGGTTTTTGGTACCGCTTTGGTAAGTTTTAAGCGTGTTGTGAGGGCCAACGAGGAGCCTGAAGCGGGGGTGCTCCTTGATATGGGCCGCTGTTATAAGCTCACAGGTGATTTCGAAAAGGCTTTAGAGTTTCTCGAAAGTGCCGGCCGTAAGAGGCGGGATGATGCCGAGGTCCTTGCCGAAATCGCCGACTCCTATGCCTTGGTAGATGAAACAAAGGCCGCAAAAGCATTTTTTCGTGAGGCCTTTTTTATTAATCCCCAAAAAATCGACTTACCCTTTCTTGAATCCGGTTTAATAACCCGGCTTATTGCAAGAGTGCGTGATATGGGGTATGCTGAGACAGTGCTAAAAGAGTGGATTCCTGTCTATGGAGTCCTTTTAGGGGTACTCAATGTCAAACGGGAATTAAGACCTTTAGAGTACGGTAAACTAAAACAATCGATTTACTCGCTGGAAAAGCGAATTCAAGAGGAAGGGAAGGATTCGGACCAGGAATCATTAATCCCCAGGCTCCTTAACCGCTATTTTTGGCTTATAGATCATTATGTAAATGCCCATGAAAACCGTGAATGGGTTGAAGAGGTATTAAAGAAAATAAAAATGATCGATGAACACATTTACACGCAGTACATTAACTAATTGAGTGGAGAAGAAAATGGCCGACACCGCAATTGATCGAATAAAAGAACTGTTGAATGAGGAAAAATGGACCCGTGCTACCCTAAATAGCTACACCATTCAGAATTTTAAAGAGTTGGATGAAATACTCGATTCCATAGAAGCAGAAGACAAACTCGAAGAGATAAAAGAGTTGTGCGATGAACACCTGCAGCATACCCGTAACAGCATTATTGCGCTGTACATTTCCGGTATTATCGCCTTAAATCGCCAGCTTATTGATGATTCCAATCTTGTCCAGGTAATTTCTATATTTACAGATAACCATAAGTGGAAAGTAGTTGAGTACCTGTGCAACCGAATTCTCGAATTCGGAGAAAACAAGTTCGCCCTTCGTACCCTCGCCGATTGTTTCGACAACGAAAATGAAGTGGAAAAGAAGTATCAGGTGTGGGAACGCCTAATAAAAGTTGATTTTGAAGAAGCCGACATTGTAAAGCATCTTGCTGAGAAGAAAGAGGAAAACGGCGAGACTGAAGAGGCGGTTGAATATTATAAAAAAGCGGTACACCGCTATATCAGTAAGCGTCTGTTTACCAATATTAAAGAAATTTGGCATAAACTGATAGAATATATTCCAGAAGAGACCGACCTCTTTTTTCATATTGAACGTAAAGTAGAACGGGCGATAAATGCAGAACGTGCGGCCCAGCTTTTAGAAGAATTGTATGCCCACTACAAGGACTCTGAAAATTGGGACAAGGCAATAGACATCCTCAAAAGAATTCTTATTTACGATTCGAAAAGTGAATGGGCACGGGCTGAGATAACCCATTGCTATCGGCAAAAGCACGCAGACCACAGTCATCTTGAAGAATATATCAAGCTCTCCAATCTTACCCAGTCCTGGAGAAACGTTCACGAAGCTATTGAAGATTTTGAAAAACATATCTCCTTTGATGCCGGAAACTTTGTGTTTCACCGTACCTGGGGTATCGGACGAATACGCTCCATTAAGGATAACTCTATTGTAATTGATTTCACCCGCAAGAGGGGCCACAAGATGAGCCTGCAGATGGCGGTAAATGCTTTGGGGAGCCTGTCAAAAGACCATATCTGGGTCCTCAAGGCAGTCTGGCCGCAGGAAAGGCTCAAAGAGAAAATTAAAGAGGATCCTCTCTGGGCTTTGAAAACAGTGATAAAAAGCCACGATAATTCCGCAAATATGAAGCAGATCAAGGCTGAGCTTGTACCGAGTGTTCTTTCTCCAAACGAATGGACAAGTTGGAGCTCTGAGGCGCGTAAAATCCTGAAAACAAATTCCTCCTTTGGAAATTTACCTGATAAGGTTGATCATTACGTGGTGAGAGATACACCAATTAGTTTTGAAGAAAAGACGTACAACCGGTTTCGGGCGGAAAAAAGTTTTTTCGGTCGCCTGAAAGTACTCCGTGAGTTCCTCAAGCACAGTGATCCTGAGTCGGATTATTTTGCTGAGATGTTTGAATACTTTACCGGTTTTCTCAAATCTTTCAGCCAGGTAAATGAAAATGTATTTGCCGGCTATTTAATAGTGAATCGTATTATCCGTGACTATCCTTTTCTGAATCCCGGCTTGGACATCAATTTTAAGGACCTTCTAAATCAAATAAATGAACGGGAAATTGAGACCATTTTTCAGAATATAGATGATAATGAGCTGAAGCGTGATTTCCTCGAACGAATTAAACGCAGCTCCTCTAATTGGCCCGAGATATTTGTGAGACTTTTTCCCTATCACCTTTCAAGATACATCATTGATGAGCTTGAGAGTAAGGGGTACGAGGAAAATCTCAAAGAACTCTTTACTTTTTTGCTTGATCAGTACAAAGACAAGCGTGAAGCTTTTATCTGGGCCGCCCGTACCTTTCCCGAAAAAGTATGGGAGGAAAAATATGGGCTTTCTTATGAAAAAGTTCTCATTGGTTTGATCCATTTACTGGATATCACTTTTAGAGAGATTGATAATAAGCGGGATGTAAGTGTAAATCGACGGCTTAACAAGCAGATACAGAGTTTTCTTTTTACCGACGGAAGTTTAGAAAATTACATAATGAAAACGGACATAGAGTCTATAAACCGTCTTTTCTCTTTAGTAAATGACGTTGACCAGCTGGACCCAAAAATGAGAGAGAACTTGAAACACAAAATCTCGGAACGCTTCCCTGAGTTCAAATTTCACGGGGAAGAAGAAAAAGAAACAGTTTCAAGGGGTCTGGTAGTTACTAGAAAACGCCACGATGAAAAAACCGCCCAGCTCAAGCATATTGTAGACGTAGAAATGCCGGAAACATCTAAAGAAATCGGTGCTGCCCGTGAACTCGGTGACCTTAAAGAAAATGCCGAATACAAAGCAGGAAAAGAAAAACTTGAAATGCTGAACTTAAACGCAGCAAAGCTGAAAGAAGATATTGAGCGTGCAACTATTTTTGATAAAAAAGATGTGGATCCCTCCAAGGTATCCTTTGGTACAAAAGTGACCCTCCACAATCACAACACGGACAAAGAGGAAGTGTATGAGTTTTTCGGCCCCTGGGAATCTAACCCGGATGAACATATAATTTCATATCTTTCCCCCTTCGGTGGGAAGTTATGGAACCACAAAGAGGGAGAAGAGGTCAAATTTGAAATCAATGAACGTGAATACCATTACAGTATTAAAAAAATCGAAGCGGCGAAGTTCTAAAACTTCGCCGTGCATAAGTACTGCAAGTAAAACCATTGTTGCAGTGTTTTTTCTCTTTTCGCTCCTAAGCACCTCTGTGTGGGCACAAAAAGAAACCGATTTTATCCTCATGCTTGATGTATCAAAGAGTATGTTTCAGGAAAAGAGCGATCAGGTGGAACTGTTGGTTACCGATGTGATGAAGCGCCAGCTTTCATATAGGGACAGCTTTCATCTTATCAGCTTTGGTAGTACTCCGGAATTTGAGATCAGCCGGGAACTGCGGGATCAAAAGCAGATTGAGGAAGTCCTGGCTCGTCTTATGTTGTTGCAGCCCCTGGAGGAACATACCGATATTATTGCCGCTCTTAAGTTTCTCGGAGAATATACAAAGGAGCTTTCACTCCATTCGAACAAGCAGATATTGATTATTTCAGATGATGTCCACGATCCTCCGGCGGAGAGCAGTTATGCAATCGGTACGGGAAATGAAAAACGTATAGAGAATGTCGCCGATTATTTCAGACGTAACGGATGGAAGGTCAGTGTAGTAATTTTTCCACCCGACTGGGATACTTCACAGTTGGAAACCGGTCTTCTGAAGAAATTATCCGAACTCCTTGGTACGGGGGTGGTCACCCATGAAGGGGATGTTGATAAAACCTCTTTAGCCGCAACCGGTGCCGTTGAAATTAAATATCCAGATCATAGACTACAAGCGAAAAAAAATAGTATTCCCCTACCCCTCACCTTTGTGAACCACGGGAATGAGAAAACATCGGTCAGGCTTACCAATGTGTTTCATCAAGGGGAGGATCTGCTGGAGAAAACTCGTTCGGTAGTTATTCCTGCCGGTGGTGCGGAGGATGTACAGCTTCAGTTGAGTATTCCCCAGAAGGCAGTTGAGGGAAAAAACAACTTTATGATTCGACTAAGTGTTGAAGGAGTTGCAAATGCCTTCCCCCTTGAACAGGAAATTCAAGTTGAGCTACGTGAAATTTCGGGCAGTGAAAGTTCCGAAGGCGGCCTAAATATTTATTACATATTTATTCCGTTACTTTTATTGGTGTTTATTCTCATTTTCTTTCTCCTCCGTCGGATCTTAGGCTCCTCTTCAGGGACTAAAACCGGTTCTGCTTCAGGAACTGCTTCAAGTACGACTGTAGGTACGAATTTAGGTGATACGGGTTTAAGTGGCGCTGCAAAAAAGCCGGAACTATCGGGTTCCGGGAAGAAAAGGGCCCCTGCCGAAGGTAACTTTGCAGAGGGGCTCGGCTACCGAAAGGATGAAGACGAATCGCAATCACTGTTGAGCGCAGCTAAAAGAAATAGAACTGTTGATAGGGTGAGTCCATATGAAAAAACCACCGTTGATGATGCAAAGGATGCTTTTCAAAGCTTTAAAGAAAGTTCAAGTTCAAAGAGCAGCCTTCCCTTGAAAGGTAGCGCCGAAAAAGAAGGAAAAAGCTCAAAAGATCTTACAGTTCTAGGAAGTTTTGCCGCACGGGAAAAAGAAAACAGAGATAAAGTTCAACTTTCCTTATCAAAGCAATCAAAACAAAAATCAAGCCAAAAACGGGCGCAACAAAAATTAAATCGTTCAATAAAGGGTAAAGAGGGTGAAATCGGTGTAGAAATGAGGGCCGACTTTCAGCATAATTTTCTCGGCAGAAATATGAATTGGTTTGGTCCCGGCAGCAGTTTTTCAATTGGTGCAGCGGGAGAAGCGGATTTTGAAATCACTTCCATACGGATTGAAGGGGTTATTGCAAATATAAGAAGGACCGAGAATGACTTTACCCTTTATCCGATTCAGGAAGATTATTTTCCGGAACTACATGGTAATTATGTGGAAAATTGTTTAGGACGTCATTTCAGGGTCGTGTCTCCCGAGACCGGGCATGAAACGGCGCTGGTATTCAAGAAATGGATACACCCCCTAGAGCGAATCAATAGAATGTTACATATTACCGACTCTCCGGGTAAACCTGATTCGGAAATTGTGGATTAAATTATCTTTTCTTTACAGTTCGCTGAGTACTGATTTTGCAAGGGACTGTACACCGCTGCTTACATTATCGGCGGTAAGGTCCTCTACTTCGGATTTAAGAGAGCTTATCTTATTCAGTCGAACTCCACGTAATCCGTAATAAAGAAGATTGATATGGGAAGGATGGTTCAGCATTCTTTTGTAAAGGGGCTCCAGTTGTGAATTAGGGGCCTCTTTAGTTGATAACATTTTGCAGGTGTAATCTAAAATATACGATTTGTCCTTGTCCCACTCTTCCTCAAATACAGTAGTGACAGCATCGATAGACGCTTCAAAGTTTTCCTCTACAAGAATTTTAATTGAAGCGGTGCGCAGCCCTAGGGGCGCCTGTGGATTGCTGTACAATTCCCGGAGAAACTTATATCCCTCCGGAACTTGAAGCTTTCCAATGGCCTTTACAGCGGTGAGACGAACATTCCGCACATCCGGATCATATTTTGCCTTATATTTTAGTACATCAAGTGCTTCTGTTGCCCCTTTTCTACCAAGGGCTTCCGCGGCTTGCACCCTTACCCTCCACATACTGTCCCGCAGGGCATCAATCAGAATATCTACTACCCCCTCCTGATCGAAGTATCCGAGGGAGTGAATTGCATAGGACCTAAGTATAGGGTCATTTTCATTCAGCAGAGTACTTACCGTTTTAAATGCCTCTTCACCACCGATTTTACCAAGGGCTTGACAGGCCCGCCATCGTACGGATTTTGATTCATCATCATCTTTGACGAGATTGTTAAGGAGTTCAAAGGCAACTTCACTTTTCAATTCTCCCAGTGCAGTTATAAGAGGAGGTTTTAGGGCATCTCTAAATTGTTGGTCCTCGTATAGTTCAAGTAGTTGCTCGGCATAATGTTTTTTCTCCGAGATTCCAATTGCCTTTATAGCTGCCGATGCGACTTCTGCCCGCGGATCTTCAATTATTTCAAAGAGAAGTTCTGTTATTTCATCGCTCTGGTAGTTTTCAATATATTTAATAAACTCAATAACTACTTGGCCATCAAGATTGTCATAGTCCTTAAGTTTTTCGAAGACTTCCTCAATCAAACTATCCTTTTCCTGGGCGTCGAAGAAACCGACTACGGCGGTTTGGATTTTTGTATTTGACGTAGTGGTGAATACTTCTTTCAAATCAGGAAAAAAATCCTCATTATTTTCATCTTCTAACTGGGCTATCAATTCCAATAGTTGAGAATCAATTCCGTATTGTATGGTAAGCTTTCGCTGCTCCTCTAAAGTTATCTCTTCCTCCTGCTCTTCCACTTTTTCCTGGTTTTCTTCCTCTTGGCCATATCCCATCTGTACGGAGCACCACAGCAGGGTAATTACACACAAAACCAGTGGTTTAGATGACAGGGGCACAGATTTTTTCAGTATCATTATTGTTCCTTCTCGGCTTTTCTTTTGAATCTCTTAAATAAGTAGCTTACCATCTCTACCTTTAATATACGATACAATAAAAGGTAAAGTCCGACAATGACGGCAAATTCAAGCAATAGATATGCAAGGCCGATAAAACTGCTTCCTCCACGCCAATACGGGCCGAAAAAGAGTTGCATTTGAATTATAGCTACTACAACTGGTATTGAAGCAGCACATACCTTGAGAATTGTAAGACCGACAGTTCGTATGGGAATACCCCCTAATTGCCTAAATGCATAGATGAACAACACTATCAATCCGATGCTAAAGGAGATGGAATTAGCAATGGAAAGGCCCGCCACGCGAAGAGCCGTCTCTTTGAGGATCAACGAGAGGGTGACATCAATGATTAACACAGCCAGGGCTACATAAAAGGGAAAGGCGTACTGCTTTGAACTGTAGAAATAGCGTTGTAAAAAGTTGAAGGCCCCCACACTAAACAGCCCGTAGCAAAATCCGGTAAGAACAAAAGCGGTTAATTCAGTATCTTCAGTGCGAAACATTCCCCGTTGAATTGCAATTGATATAAGCTCCCTCCCCATAAGTCCAAGGACAAGGGCGGAGGGAATTAAAAGCGCAAAGAGGAACCTGAGTCCGTATTGTACGCTCTGCCGCAACCCCTCGGTATCGTTCTGTGAAACCTGTCGGCTCATTTTTGGGAACAGGACTGTAGTTATTGAGGTTGAAAAAATCCCGAAGGGGAGCTGCCAGAACACCAGGGCATATGAGAGTGCCGAGGCGCTGCCCGTTTCAAGCCCTGAGGCCAGGATAAAGGCTACTTGCTGGTTTACTGTAAATACCGATGAGGTTGCGACAACAGGGGCCCATTGACGCATGATGCGGGTAAAGTCGGGATTTCGTAAAAAGTTGAAGGCCGGGAGAATTGTGTATCCCATACGGCGGAAAAGGGGGTATTGAAATGCAACCTGCCCTGCACCACCAATTAAAACCCCAATGGCCATTGAATATACACCAACAGAACGATGAAAAATGAGTATTGATGAAATCACTGCAATTGAAAAGATGATAGGGGTAATCGCCGGTATGAAGAAGCGGCTGTGGGAGTTTAAAACGCCGATTATGACGGCACTCACACTGATAAAAAGTAGATAACAGATAAAAAAACGGAAGAGCTTTGTAGATAAGGCTAATTGTTCGGCATCCTTAAATTGGGTTAAGACAAACTGCATGAGGGGACCGGCAAAAACTATTGATAAAATACATAATGGAATAATTATGAGCAGTTGAAAGCCTATTAAGTGTCGTACAAGTTGTCTTGAACGGTTCCCTTCTGTGCCCTCCTCAACAACAGCTTCGGAGAGAACGGGGATGAAGGCTGAGGAAAGGGCCCCTTCCGCAAGTAGTTTTCGTAAATTATTCGGGACTGCAAAGGTCACATTGATTATATCCGCTTTGCCGGTTGCCCCGAAAATCGCAGTTATCACGGCGGTACGCAAAAAGCCGAGAATTCGTGACACAAAAGTGCTGGACATTACTATAAATGTGGCTATAGTGCTTTGAGTGGTGCTTTGCTCTTTCATCTTAGGCTCTATCAGTATCTGCGCTTTTACCGGCGTTCTTATCTGCAAAAAAGCGTTTTAAGTAGTCCCGCTTAAAATGGGAAAACTCATTATTATGAATTGACCTATGTATACGCTGCACAAAGTCGTACAGGTATTTCAGATTGTGTTCAGTTGCAAGCATTGAACCGAGAATTTCATTTGTTTTGAACAGATGGCGAAGATATCCCCGGGAATACTGGCGACAGGCCCGGCATCCGCAGCCCTCTACAATCGGCCCCTCATCGAAACGGTGACGGGCTTTTTTTAGGGCGATCATACCATCGTCGGTAAAAACGGTCCCGTTTCTTGCAGTGCGGGTTGCAAATACACAGTCGAACATATCAATTCCGTTTTCCACTGCACTTAGGATATAATCCGGAGTGCCGATTCCCATTAAATATCTTGGTTTTTCTAAAGGAAGAAACCCGGCTGTATACCCGAGGTATTCTTCATACTTGGTAAAGGTTTCTCCCACGGACAAACCCCCAATAGCTATACCGGGTAGATCAAGTTCCAGAATTTCCTGGGTACTGCGTTTTCTTAAGTCTTTGTAAAAGTTTCCCTGAATAATACCGAATAGGTGTCCCTGCCAGTCGTCCCTTCGGTGGAGCCACCGTTCCTTACTGCGGGCGGCCCAGCGTGTGGTAAGCTCTAATGCGGACAACGCCTTTTTATACGTGATATCTGGGGGAGTACATACATCAAGGCACATTGCAATATCGCTTTTGAAACTTTCCTGAAGTCCAACCACATCCTCCGGCGAAAGCATATGATAGGCTCCGTCAATATGAGATCTGAACTTCACTCCTTCCTCTTTGATCTTACGAAAAGGGGAAAGGCTGAATACTTGAAAGCCGCCGCTGTCGGTAAGGATATTCCCCTGCCAGTTACTGAAATTGTGTAGACTTCCGTAGTGGTCAATAACCTCCTGTCCGGGACGCAGATATAAATGGTAGGTGTTTCCCAAAATAAGATTATATCCAATCTCGGCGATACTCTCGTGGAGCATTGCTTTCACGGTGGCGTTTGTGCCTACAGGCATGAACATCGGTGTTGAAACTTTACCGTGGGGTAATTCTAAAATACCGGTACGGGCATGGCTGCCTGTATCGGTGTGGGTTGTCTTAAAAAGCATGGTATATCCTCTTACGTTCTGGCTTATGTTCTGGCGTGTTTCAATAACACAGAGCCGGCGACTAAAAAAAACAGTACCGCCGACCATGCTCCGGTTGCAGGTTCTATGATACCCTGTTTTGCAAATAAACCCAATATCATATCGCTTACATAATATACTACGGATAAAATGAGGCTTGCCATAAGACTCATCAGCAAAATATTTTTCTTAAAGCGGCTGCCGATGGCCGACGAGATGAGTATTACTATAAAGGGTGTTAAAGCAAATGAAAAGCGCTTGTAATAATCGGTGAGTGCCGCTTTGTAGCCGCTTCGCCCGGATTTTTGCAGGGTTTCAATCCATGTTCGTGCTTCGGTATAATGAAGCTCTTCTACATTTTTTGTTTTTCTTTGGAAGTGAAAGGGAGTTATATCAAAAAAGGGTGCATCTCGCTTTGCTATTGAATCTTGTTGAATCTCTATCTTATTTGAACCTGCCTCTTCAGAATAAGTGTATTCTTGTACATCATGGAGCGTCCAGCCGGTCCCTTCTTTGTAGTCGGCCCAGCTGACCTCAAGTCTGCTTATAAAAGATCCTGAACCGTCTCTGCGAAGAATAGTGAGGCCGGAAAGTGATTTAGCCGAGTCGTTATAGTAGTCCGCCGTATATACATTATTATTTCCTTCTCCAATCACGGTTATATCGACATTGCTATAGGATACTTTTTGTCCAAGCAGTTCCCGGGAGAGCTTATTTTTTGCGGAATAGGTTTCGATAACTACTAGCTCATGAAAAAAGAAGTACCCGACACTTAAAAGCAGGCCCAGCAGCAAAAGAGGCGCAATAAAGCGTATAAAAGAAATACCTGCACCTAAAATTGAGATAAGTTCATTACGGGCATACAGTCCCCCTAGGGTAAAGGAAACTGCAAATAAAAGTGCCGGAGGTAAGGCGAAGGTTGTAGTTTTCGGCAAGTATAAGATAGAAACCTTCAGTATCTCTTTAATTGTTGCATCGTTATTCAGGTAACGCCATAAATTTGAGAATATGTCGACCATCTCAAGGGTCAATATGAAAAAGAGCAGGGAAATTATAAAAATTGGCAGGAAGCTTTTTAAAAGCATTCCATGAAGGGTTTTCATCGGGACAACCTCATATGGTATAACACTACTCCAATTATAACAATTATTGCATTCGGCAGCCACATTGCTGCCAAGGGGGAGAAGTCCATCCTCAGCCCGAGGGTTTGCCCGGCAAACAGCATTGCCCAGTACAACACCGAAACTATCAAGCCTATACCAAAGCCGACGGACCTACCGCTTTTTTTTGAAAAAGTACCGGCGGGAAAGAAGAAAAATACAAAAGCCAAACAACCGAAGGGGATGGCCAATTTTTTATAGAATTCAAGCCTGTGAATTTGCAGGGATTTGCTAAAAATTTTCTGTTCTTGATTCTGTGTATACCTGGTAAAGTACTGCTCCAAATCTTGTGATGGGCCGTCGTTTGTTAAGGATTTCGTATTGTTGTAATATCTGTGATACAAACCATAACGCTGCTGTTCCAATTTCTGGGAGTGGTCTTCTCTTCGTGTAGTGAGGGCGGACTCTTTTTTCAAGATCTCATTGTACACATCAATGCTGCTCATCTCCCGCGGTGTTAGTGAGCCTATTGAATAGCTGATGTCCCGTAAAAGTATATTGTAGACCATCTCTTCGGCTTCGAAGTAATTGTATGTGTCTGTACGTTTAGCCGGTACCACATGGCCGAATACATTGTGCAGGGTGAGTCCTATTACACCGCTCTGTTCCATATTTTTTCTAAGTTGTGCATTATCGGCCATGATGACCCGTCGCTCACCCCGGTCATTTGTATCAAAAATAACAAGATCGTAGATAATACCGCCATAAATATCACCTGTAATAAGGGTAGTATCCTGATATTCCTTCACAGAATTTGCTTCCAGCTCTAAAGCTGGGTTAGAATAAAGGATCTCGCGGTAGAGTTTACCGAAGCTAAGGGTTCCCCGAGGGAGAAAGTAGTCTCCCATAGCAAAGGAAAAAAGTGAAAACAGAAGGCCTAGGACAATTAATGGATACAGAAGTCTTCTATAGGGTATGGCCGAGGCCCTGAAGGCAAGAATCTCGCTGTCCGAAGCGAGTCTTCCTATAGCCATCAAACCACCCACAAGTGAGGCAAAGGGAAAAGTAAATGAAACAATAGCAGGGAGGGAATAAATTACAAGAAGAGCCACATCTACAAAGTCTACATCCTTCGCCAAAATTTCTTCGGCCAGAAGGAGAAGCTGATTTACAAAGAAAATTGCAAAGAAGAATAAAAAAGCTACAAAAAATGAGAACAGATATTCAGAACCAATATAAAATGAAATTATACGGTATCTGCGTGAGTGCGATGTAGCGTTCATCTAAAATTAATTACGTTCCGCTCGAACCAAAACCGCCCGACCCCCGCTCAGTTTCTGATAATTTAGGGTTATGATAAAACTCAGCCCGAATTACCGGTGTAAAAACTATCTGTGCTATGCGGTCACCGTTTTGAATTGTAAACGGTTCGTGTCCCAAGTTTATGAGAATTACTTTTACCTCGCCCCTGTAATCCGCATCAATAGTACCGGGCGAGTTTAGTACGCTAATGCCGTGTCGTATTGCTAAACCTGAACGTGGTCTTACCTGGGCCTCGTACCCTTCAGGTATTTCCAAAATAATTCCAGTAGGCACAAGGACCCGCTCTCCCGGGTCAAGGGTGAGCGGATCATCTAATAGTGCACTTATATCGGCTCCGGAAGCATGGGCGGAGGTGTACTGGGGAGTACTGTCCGACTCAAAACTTCCGTGAACGATAATTTTATTCATGGGTTAATCTCTCCGGCGATGGGGAGGACGGTTCGAGGGCCCCCTTCGGTCGCCTCTATCACCACGGTCGTTACGGTCACGTCCACCGCCGCCGCGTGATTCCCCTCCCTTAGGTGCTCCATCGGGGTCGATAGCGTCGATATAACTAAGATTCAGACGACCCATTCTGTCTATTTCAAGGAGTTTTACAGGTATTTCCTGGTTGAGCTCAAGAACATCTTCCACAGACTGTACCCGTTCGCGGGAAAGTTTGGAAATATGTACCAGCCCCTCTTTACCTGGGAGGATTTCGACAAAAGCCCCAAAGTCGAGAATACGCTTAACCCGGCCGTTGTACACTCTGCCTTCCTCGGGTTCCTCGATAATTTGTTTTACCAGGTCCTTTGCTTTTTCAGCCTGCTCCTGGGTTTTTCCGAATATTTTTATGGTACCATCATCGTCTATGTTCACATCGGCACCGGTTTGTTCACTGATGCCTTTAATGACCTTACCACCGGGCCCGATCACTGCACCGATTTTTTCTTCATCAATTTTCATAGTGAGGATTTTCGGGGCATACTGGGACAGACTTTCCTGGGGAGCGCTGATTGTAGCGTTCATTATACCGAGAATGTGCATTCTTCCCTGACGGGCCTGTTCCAGGGCCTGGGACATAAGCTCGGAGCTTACACCGGCAATTTTAATGTCCATCTGAAAGGCGGTAATACCATCTTCGGTCCCGGTGACCTTAAAATCCATATCTCCGAGGTGGTCTTCTTCACCAAGGATATCACTGAGAATTACGGATTTTTCTCCGTCGGTAACCAATCCCATGGCGATACCGGCAACGGGTTTTCGGATTTGAACCCCCGCCTGCAGTAGTGATAACGTACCACCGCATACTGTTGCCATTGAGGATGAGCCATTGGATTCAAGTATTTCGGAAACTACTCGGATGGTATAGGGGAAATCTTCTTTTGTCGGAAGCACTCCTTCAAGCGCCCGAAGTGCCAGATGACCATGACCGATTTCCCGGCGTCCGGTTCCCATTCGGCCGGTTTCACCAACAGAAAAGGGCGGAAAGTTATAGTGGAGCATAAAGTGTTCAAAACTCTTATCTCCGTCTATATTGTCACGCATTTGTTCGTCATGCACGGTTCCGAGGGTAGTTACTGCCAGTGCCTGGGTCTCACCACGAGTGAAAAGTGCAGAGCCGTGGGTGCGGGGAAGTACATCTATCTCACAGGTAATGGGACGAATCTGATCGGGTTCTCGTCCGTCGGTACGGGTGTTCTTTTCAAGAATAGATGAGCGTACAATTTTAGTTTCGATTTCTTCCAAGAGGGCGCCGAATTGTTTTTCATTGTCCTCGGTGATTGTATCTGCAAACTTATTCTTTGTCTCATCTTTTATAGCGGAAAGTGCGCTGGAACGCTGGTGTTTTCCAATAACAAAGCACGCTTCCTCCATTTTGGGATAGGCAAAATCCCATATCTCCTGACGGTTTTCCAACTCGGGTACCGCAGGAGCCATAGGAAGCTTTTCTACCCCAACCTTCTCTGCAAGTTCATTCTGGATCCGACAGAGTTCGGCAATTATGGGTTCGGCAGTTTGTATTGCCTTTAACATGATTTCTTCAGGAACCTCTTTGGCCCCACCTTCTACCATGGTTATACCGTCGGAGGTACCGGAAACGACAATATCAAGCTCGCTTTCTTCAGTCTTATCAAAAGAGGGATTGGGAATAAACTCTTCCCCTACTTTTGCAATTCTCACAGCACCGACCGGGCCGTCAAAGGGAATATCAGAAACTACAACTGCTGCGGATGCGGCAACCATTGCCACCATATCCGGTGGATTGATTTGGTCGGCTGAAATAACCGTCGGCACAACCTGGATTTCCCGTTTGAATTCCTTTGAAAAGAGGGGCCTCATGGGGCGGTCTATCAGCCGGCATACTAAAATTTCCTTTTCTTTAGGCCTGCCCTCACGCTTGAGGAAACCGCCTGGAATTTTGCCGGCGGCATAATATTTTTCATTGTATTCCACCTGCAGCGGAACAAAGTCAAGACCTTCTAATACGTTATTGCTGGCACAGGCAGTTGCCAATACGGCTGTGCCGCCGTAACTGGCAAAAACAGCCCCATTGGCCTGTTTTGCCATTTTACCTGTTTCCAGAATGAGTTCTTCTTCGCCAATTTTAATACTCACTTGATGAGTCATATACAACTATCCTTTATTTTCTTAGATTCAAACGCTTGAGAATCGATCGGTATTGTTCAAGATCGGTTTTCTTGAGGTATTTCAGCAGGTTTCTTCGATGACCTACCAGTTTTAGAAGCCCCCTACGACTGCTGTGGTCCTTCTTATGGTCCCGCAGATGCTCGGTAAGTTCTTCAATTCGAGCGGTAATAAGCGCTATTTGTACTTCGGTAGAGCCGGTATCCTGATCGTCCTTCCCGAACTCCTTTACAATTTCCTGTTTTTTCTCTTTAGCAAGCGACATGGTTTCTTTCTCCTTTACCAATAATGTCTTTAAATTCGATTGATACAGCCTCTTCACTGTTCTGTTGTTGCCACCGAAGGCACTCCGGTGTCACCTGAACCTGATTCGGGACTGTGTATGTAGGGGTTTTTACGTCAGCCTGATATATGCCCGGAGGAGGCACAACCTGGTGCAATCCCATTTTTTCAATAGTTCTATATGAATCCTCTTTAATGAGAGGTGTGTCGGCAATATCTAAAATATAGTGTCTCCCCATCATTTCAGCGGCCTCATGAATATGTCCCTCCCTGAGGGCAGCTCTTATTCGAGTACTACTGAGGGTGGCTCCCTTCCATGTAACCGGTGGAGCAATTTCAACCGGCGTGTTGTATGCTTCCATAATTTTTCTTACATCGTAGGCGCTGGTCTTACCCTGATATCCGCACCTAAAATTATCTCCCAACACTAAATATGATAAATCGCAACTCCGGCGTATAGCCATTAAAAAATCGTTACCTGACAGTTTACTAAAATCGTTAGAAAAGTCAATGAGTATCACCGTCTTGACACCAAGCTCGGCAAGAATCTCAAGTTTTTGAAGTTGCGATGTGATATCCCCGGGAAACAAATGTGGTTTGAGAAATCGTCGCGGATTAAAGCGAAAGGTCAATACTGCCGGTTCACTTTCGGGATGGGTCACAATCTTTTTAAGGAGAGTTTGATGGCCCAGATGTACACCATCGAACACTCCTATTGATAGGGCCACCGTGGTATTCCTCAACTGGCGTTGTCCGATAAAAACATCCCAAGAAAGAACTTTTATTTCAGTTCCTTTCCGCAACATAACGATACTTCCACTGGTTATTATGTAACTCCGCGAGAGCACACAGCTCTTGCCGCGGGTTCATGAGGGCATAGAGCCCTTCTTGGACATCCTCCTTAAAGAAGCGGTCCGACTGGATTGGGGTCCCGTGTAGCACTTTTTCGACCAGAGATTCCGGAATTGTCTTTTCTACTATTCCCGGCAACTGTAAAAGCGCCGGAGTTACGGATTCTAGGTGTTCCTCGACTCTAAAATCCTCGGGTAAAACCGAATCCTCCACACGAAAGGGACCTATACGGGTTCTCTTAAGTGCCTGAAGATACGCCCGTGACCCCGCGGCTTCTCCGATATCCCTGGCGAGGGCCCGGATGTAGGTGCCCTTGGAGCAGTGTATTTCTAATTTCAACACAGGTGCTGTCCAATCCCTTATTTCGAAGTTGTGGACGGTGATACTTCTTGAGGGTATATCGACCTCTTCTCCCTGCATTTTTCGCTTATAAGCCCGAGTACCGTTGATGTGAACGGCGGAGTACTGGGGAGGTACTTGTTCCTGGGTTCCCATAAAGTGCTCAAGTTGTGCCTCTATTTCGTCAAAATCCGGTACAGCGCACTTTTCTATTTCAGGACTCTCCGTATCGAGGGTTTCAGTGACAGCCCCAAATCGAATAGAAGCAAGGTAGGATTTATCCAGCCCCTCAAAAAAGGGTACTAAACGGGTGTTTTTTCCCGCCAGGACTATCAACAAACCTTCTGCAAACTTATCAAGGGTTCCCGTATGGCCGACTTTCCCGTGTTTTAACTTCTTTTTAATAGAACCCAGTGCCTGAAAAGAGGTACTCCCGGAAGGCTTATATAACATAACCAGGCCGGATTGCTTTGAACTCAAGAATCAAGTTCCTTTAACTTTTGGATCATATCAGTTCCGTATTCAATAGAATGATCATCGAAAAAACTTAACTTCGGGGTATTTCTTGTGTGAAGCATTTTTCCCAGCTTGGATTGAATGAATCCGGCTGCATGATTGAGTGCCTCAACGCCGTCGGTGAGGGTTTTTTCCGTTCCGAAACAGGATATGTACACCTTGGCGGTACTGGTATCTTTTGCAACCTTTACTTCAGTTACCGAGAGTTCAGTAGTAACCCGGGGGTCCTTAATGGTCCCCCGAATTATTAAAGTTCCTATTTCTTCGCGTATTTTTGCTGCAATTCTGCGCGTTCTTATGTCGGACATAAATGATCTACTCCGTAGTAACGGAACTACTCAAGGGTCTTGGCAATTTCTTTCGTTTCATAAACCTCAAATTGGTCTCCAACTTTAAGATCGTTAAAGTTTTCAATTCCGATACCGCATTCATAGCCGGATTCTACTTCCCGGGCATCTTCCTTGAAGCGCCTGAGTGAGGATATCTTACCGGTATATATCTGAATACCGTCACGAATAATGTGCGCCATCGAGTTACGCTTTACTTTTCCTGTGGTAACATAACAGCCGGCAATCATTCCCGCTTTCGGGACTTTGAAGGTATCACGCACTTCAACGTTACCAATCACCTCTTCCTTGATATCCGGTGCAAGCATACCCTCCATCGCTTTCTTTATATCATCCACTGCATCGTAGATAACATTATATTTGCGAATGTCGATTTTTTCCTGTTCGGCGAGTTCAAGGGCCTTCGGTGTCGGCCTGACGTGAAATCCAACAATAATTGCGTTGGAAGCAGCTGCCAGATGTACATCGTTTTCGATTATTGCACCGGCGGAGGCGTGAATAACTCTTAACTTGATTTCTTTCGTTGAAAGTTTTTCCAAGGCTGTCTGCAGTGCTTCTACAGACCCGTGCACATCACCCTTAATAACTGCCTTGAGCTCCTGGATCTCACCCTCCTGGATGGAATCGTACAGGTTGTCAAGGGTTACCTTCTTCACATTCTGGGCTTCACCCTGTTTTTCAAGTTCCTGTCGCTTTGAGCCGACCTGGCGAGCCTGACGCTCACTCTCGGTTACCTGGAAGGGAGAACCGGCGTCGGGTATCCCGGTAAAACCGAGGATTTCAACCGGCGTCGCAGGGCTTGCCTCGTCGAGCTTGTTCCCCTTATCGTCGAACATCGCCCTCACCTTGCCCGGAAAAACTCCGGCTACAAAGGCGTCACCGACACGCAGGGTTCCTCTTTCAATTATAACGGTTGATACGATTCCTCGACCATGATCAACCTGTGATTCAATTACTTTTCCCTCTGCACGGCATTCGTAATTTGCCTTCAGTTCCAGTAATTCCGCCTGCAGCGAGAGTGTTTCCAGCAGCTCTTCTATCCCCAGTCGGTTCAACGCTGAAATTTCACAGAAGAGTGTGGTACCGCCCCAGTCTTCCGGTAAAAGATCGTAGTCCGCCAGCTGCTGCTTTACCCTATCCGGATTTGCTTCGGGGAGGTCGATTTTATTTACTGCTACGATAATCGGAACTCCCGCTTCCTTGGCATGATTTACAGCCTCAACTGTTTGGGGCATTACCCCGTCATTTGCGGCAACTACCAGGATAACAATGTCGGTTATCTGAGCTCCACGGGCACGCATGAGAGTAAAAGCCTCGTGTCCGGGGGTATCAAGAAATACAATATCGCTGCTGCCGTTTTTCGGCCGCACTTTATACGCACCTATGTGCTGGGTAATTCCACCGTGTTCTCCCGCTACCACATCAGTTTCACGGATCGCATCAAGCAACTTTGTTTTACCGTGATCGACGTGTCCCATTACAGTAACAATCGGCGGCCTCGGTTTAAGCTGCTCATCCGTATCATTCTCAGTTTCTATAATAGTTTCATCGTAGAGCGATACAATATTTACTTTACAGCCGTATTCTTCAGCAATAATTTCTGCCGTATCGGCATCGATCTGCTGATTGATAGTAACCATCATTCCCATGCTCATAAGTTTACCGATAAGTTCGGAAGCTTTAAGGTTCATCTTTTTGGCAAGTTCGGAGACCGTTATTACTTCCATAATATCGATTTCTTTGGGAACCGGATTTGCTCTTTTCTGCTGTTGCTGAGGCTTTCGCTTAATCTGAAACTCTTTTTCCTGAGTTTTTTCCTTTTTGGACTTATAATCTTGTTTCTTTTTTGATTTGTAGAATTTTTTTGCTGCGTGCTTCTTGCTCTGATCTACTTCGTTAGGGGCCGGCTCAGAGGGTGCCTGCGGTTTGCCGCTTCCACCCTGGGGTCCACCCTTCTTGAAGGTTCGGGGTTTGCCGCGATCGGATTGTGGGCCGCGAGCCGCGCCGGGACCACCGCCGGGCCTGCCCCCTGTGGGGCGACCACCTGAAGGGCGACCGTCGGATGGGCGACCGCCTGGTCCGCTGGGTCTGCCCCCAGTAGGACGACCGCCTGATGGCCTGCCTCCGGTAGGACGCTGACCGATATCCTGGCGCCCCCTGTTGTCCTGACGGCCCTCCGGCCGTTGGCCCGTTGGGCGCTGCTGATCACCCCTGCCGCGACTGTCTGCGGTCCGTCGGTTACCACCCTCACCGGAGCGGGTGCCTTCAGAGCGACCGCTCCGCGGGCCTTCCTTAGCTGCCGGTGTCTGGGCAGTACCTTTTTGGGCTGTCGAAGGACGGTCCTTTGAAGCGGCACCACCACTTTGGGTGCGGGGGCTGCGCTGTTTTGCTGATGCATCTGCAGATTCGCCTTCTCCAGCCTGGGTCTGAGTTCGCTTGGGTCTAGTCGGGCGATTGTAGTTTTCAAAATTGACTCTCTCTCCACGTACAGGGGCCGGTTTCGGACCCTTACCTGAGGAGGTAATTTGTTCCCCTTTGGTACTTTCGGCAGAGGTGGTTCCTTCTTCGGGTGAATCGGTTTTGGAACGTTCCGCTGCTTTAGCTTTACGCTCTTCGCGTTCCTTGTGAGCTTTTACAGACTTGGAATCATCATCCTTAGCAGGCGTCTTCTTTTTCTTACGCACTACTACGACTTTCTTCTTTTCGGATTTTCCTTCCGATTTGTCTTTTGAAGACTGACTCGAAGACTGATTTGATTGAGTCTTTTTATGTTTAATAAGAGTTGCTTTTGGTTTTTCCTGTTTTTTGTCCTGTTCCTCTGCCATATATTTCCTTCTATTAATCTCCTATTCTTCTTCCTCTTCTTCGACTTCAAAGCTTAAACCGACACCGCAATTTGGGCAAGAGGTCATGTCTATTGTAATTGGATGTCCGCATTCGGGGCATTCATATACTTCCTCTTCCTCGCTATCTATTTCTTCCGGCTCTTCTTCAGATGCTTCTTCTTCAGTTTCTTCAGTAGTGGCCGGCTCTTCTTCCCCTTCTTCCCCTTCTTCAGCTATCTCTGGAGCCTCTGTATCTTCAGGGCTTTCTTCTTCCTGTTCATCCGCCTCTTCAGATAGTTCTTCACCCTCTTCTTCTGCTTCCTCATCCTCTTCATCCGAATCGGGTTCTTCAATTATATCAAGATTTTCAGAAATGATCGACTGGATAGTCTCAACATCCTGGGAAGTTATTCCCTCCAGGCGGGCAAGATCTTCCGGATCAAGCTGTATCAAGGATTCGATAAGTTCAATTCCGTTTTCGTAGAGAATTTGCGCGAGTCTTTCTGAAATACCGGGTAGTTCAGAGATATTGGTAATTTCTTCTTCAGTTTCAATATCGGTAAACAGTGCGTTAAGTTCTTGTTTGCTCTGTTCGGTGATATCGAGTTCTGCAAACTGCTCTTCAGTTTTTACATCTATATTCCAGTCTACAAGACGATTTGCAAGTCTGACATTTAAGCCCTGTTTCCCTATTGCCAGGGACAACTGGCTATCCTTTACTACCGCTAGGGCCATGCGTTTTGCTTCGTCAAGGATAAAAACATTTTCTACTTCCGCGGGGGATAAGGCATTCTTAATGAAAAGGCGCGGGTCGTTTTCATGTTTAAGAATGTCTATCTTTTCACCCTCGAGTTCCCTTACGATAGCTTGAATCCTGACACCCTTCATACCTACACAGGCACCGACCGGGTCTATATCGTCGCGGTTTGAATATACGGCTAACTTGGTACGATAACCGGGTTCACGAACAATCTTATAAATTTCTACAGTCTTATCGTATACTTCAGGAACTTCAAGCTCGAAAATTCGTTTTACGAACTCCGCATGTGTCCGTGACAGGACAATTTGCAGACCGGTATTTGATTTATTCACTTCGTAAATGAGGGCCTTAATACGGTCATTCGGGCGGTATACTTCCCGGGGCGACTGATAACGTTTCGGCATTATTCCTTCGACCTTGCCGAGGTCCACAAAGATGTTACCATTTCTTTCGCGCTGGTAGTAACCGATGATCATCTCACCCTCTTTGTCCTTGTATTCGGAGTAGAGTGTATCTTTCTGAATCTCACGAAGGGTCTGTTTTGCCTTTTGCTTAGCGCTCTGTACCGCGATGCGGTCGAAGGTGAGGGGGTTCACTTCAATAAGGAGTTCATCACCTACTTCGCATTCATCGTTGTAATCCAAAGCTTCATTCAGTGCAATTTCCGTTACCGGGTCTTCAACATCCTCTACAATCTCTTTTTGAGAGAAAAGTGCTACTTCAGATCCATCATCGTTGAAACGCACTACTGCGTTTTCGGTGGTGCCGAATTTCTTTTTATATGCAGCTATGAGAAAGTCCTCTATGGTTTTGCGCACAAGTTCTTCCGGAATTCCGCGGTCCTGCACTAAACCGCGAATTGCATCGGCTAATCCTGACGTCATTTTGTTTTTTTATCCTCCTGCGAAAATGCCAATTTGGCTTTTTTAATATCCGATAGGGAGATCGCAATTTCTCCATTCTCAGTATGTAATTGTACCATTTTATCATCCGCCCCGAGAATTTTTCCTTTGATCCAATCATCAGCATCGTGCAAAAGTATTTTCGCCGGGCGATCGATAAACACAGTAAACTCTGTTCCATTTTTTATTTTACGGGTAACTCCCGGAGAAGTTACTTCGAGGTAGATATCTTCGGATTCTTCAATCAGTTCGATGCGGGGAAGAATTGTTTTATGCACTAATTCACAATCGGATAAGCCGATACCATTGTAGTGATAGATTACAACTCGAATCTGCAGACGGCCCTTTGTTGCCTGCCGGGACAATTCGACCAGGGAATAACCCATTCCACGAATTACCGGCTCGAGTTCTGAATACAGTTCGCTTTGATCGATCTTCCAATCCATTATATCACAAAAAAGGAGTCCTGAAACGACTCCTTTTTACCTCCATACCGTTCTACTGTTTTATTTAATGTACCATCGCTTAGGTAAATAGTCAATACGGCGCCATTGCTATAGTAAGCGCCGAAACCTTGGAAACGCCGTGCAATTTCAGAACCCGTGCACATTCATCCAGAGTCGCACCGGTTGTGTATACATCATCAATAAGAAGGACTTCTTTAGGGGTAGTACGGTTTGTAGGGCGGTATTTTATGTGTCCGGTGAGGTTTTCCATTCTCTGTACATAGTTTAGCTGTTTCTGGGATGCACTTCCCCTTCTTTTTAATAGGACCGCTGTGGGAAGCCTGTATTTTCGGCTTAAAATACGGCGAATTAGTTCCATCTGGTCCCATCCTCGGCTGCGTATGGAGGATTTTCGTGCCGGTACAGGTACTATTAAAGGAGATTTTGAATACCTTGACGGGAGTTCCTTTACAATAAAGTGCGCCCACAGATATGCCGGCGCCGGAAGCGGGTCGAATTTATAGGCCTTTATAAGCAACTGGGTTGTATCTTGATACATAAAAATTGAATAATGTGAATCAAAATAGTACTCTCTGCTTTGCTCATTCTTTTGCTCTCTCCTTCGGCATTGTAAGCAGTTCCCCTCTTCCGATATTAGAGGCACTCCGCACGTACTGCACCTGGGCCCCTTTATTCTTTCTTTTACTATTTTTTTGAAGCAACTAGTACAAATTTGAAGGCGAGTAAACTGGGTATGGTGCAAGGGAGTACCGCAAAGCCGGCAGCGCAGCGGGTATATTGCACACACTAAAGAATATGGAATTGTCATATGTTCCCCCTCTATGTAGTAAGACGGGGTTAGTCTCTATTTTGCTTCAAACAGAGGGGATCAATTTTTTTTAAGTTCTGATTTCCACCGGGCTATTTTGTTCAAGGCCTCTACAGGAGTGGTAGAGTTTACATCAAGTTGTTGCAGTTCCGCAATAAACATATCGGAACTGTCAAAGAGCGAAGTTTGACTCGCCTGTCGCTTTTGGGTTGTCGGAAGGGTGCTTTCCCTCTCCCCTAGGGACTCCAATATATTCGCAGCCCGTTCCAGGACCGAATCGGGCAAGCCCGCAAGTTTTGCCACGTGTAAGCCATAGGAATGGCCTGCATTTCCCGCTCTCACCTTTTTTAAAAATACAATCTCTCCATGGTCCTCTTTTACTTCGAGAAAGAGGTGCCGGATCGAATCACTTTTTATGGCGGTGAGTTCATGGTAGTGGGTAGCAAAAAGCGTCTTAGCTCCCTGTTGTAATAAAAACTCACTTACCGCCCAGGCAATTGAGAGCCCGTCATGGGTACTGGTCCCCCTTCCTACTTCGTCCATGATCACCAGACTTTGGGGGGTTGCAGAATGTAAAATGTAGGCGGTTTCATTCATTTCTACTAAGAACGTGGATTCACCCCTGGCCAAATTGTCCGACGCGCCAACCCGGCAGAATATTCTATCTACCAGGCCGATACGGGCCTCATCGGCGGGGACAAAGGAACCAATTTGACCTAAAAGCACAATTAGGGCGGATTGTCGCAAAAAGGTCGATTTTCCCGACATATTTGGCCCGGTTATCAGTGCAAAGTTTTGATTTTTCGAGTCGAGTTGTATCGAATTGGGGATAAAGGCGCCGGGGGCATCATGATACTCAACAACAGGATGTCTCCCCTCTTTTATCTCAATTTCCGACCCATTAAAAAGCGACGGCTTGCGCCAGCCGTGTACTGTGGCGGCATAGGCAAGGCTCTGCAGGCAGTCAAGTGAACCTACGCTCTTTGAAAGCGCAAGCAGTTGTTCGATATACTCCCTCACTTGTTTTCTCAGCTGCAAAAAAAGCTCTTTTTCTAGTTCTACAATCTGCTCTGTTGCATTGTTGAGCCGTTCCTCAAGTTCGTTTAGTCGATTGGTGGTAAACCGTTCACTACCGACCAGGGACTGCCGCCGGATAAAGTGGTCCGGCACTTTATCAAGATTAGACTTAGTGACTTCGAGGAAGTGCCCTATTATTTTGTTGTATTTTATTTTTAAATTCTGTATACCCGACTCAGCACGTTCGCTTTTTAGGTATTCATTGAGAACGCCGGCACTGTTTTGTTTGAGCTTTCTAAGTTCATCAAGCTCTGTGCTGTACCCTTCACGGATAAGGCGGCCTTCATTTAAGTAGATGGAGGGGTCATCATGTACGGCATACTGGAGCAGTTCTATCAACTTATTTATCTGTGTAAAATCAAAAGAGGACGTTTCCAGTGTCTCGAGAGTAATTTCCGGGGGTAAAAGTTCGGAAATTTCAAGGACCTGTTCCAGGGAATGCCGTATTGCTAAAAGATCCTTTGCGTGGGCTTTTTCCAGGGCTATCCGGGAGGTCAATCGCTCGATATCCCGTATTCCCGCCAATCGGCTTCTCAATTGAGAGAGGGTCATTTGATCTTTATAAAACAGCTCTACAAGATTGAGTCTGTGCTCCAGGGCGGAAAGGTCCCGAAGGGGATGCAGCAATCGGCTTCTCAGGGTTCTTGCCCCCATGGCGGTTCGGGTGTGATCAATTACCTCGAGCAGGGTGTAGCTTCGGCTGCGGTCGGTCATATTAGAGACAAGTTCCAGGTTTTTTTGAGTTGCCTCGTCCAGCCCCACATATTCCTGGGGTTGAATACGAATTATACTTTGAATATGGGCTGCCGCATGCTTAGAGTTTTCTTCGACATACTCAAATAGCACACCGCAGGCGCTTAATACAGGGTCGTTTTTTTCAAAACCGAAGCCTTTTAAATTCTTTACACCAAAAAAACGCAGCAAACCTTCATAGGAATTCTCTGCATCATAGGTCCAATCGGGGTATCGGTTCAGCACTATGTGGGGTTTTCCGTCGAAAAAACGGGCCAGGGCGTTCCTCTTTTCAAGAAGCGACTCCTGTAACAGTACCTCCGTCGGATCGAGACGACTCAACTCCTCCCTGAGGAGTTCATCATTGGGCTGATACGGAAAATCCCGAACTGCACATTCTCCGGTAGAGATATCGATGTAGCACAGGGTTATTCCTGATTCGGCTGCCGAATTAAAAGAGCCGATCGATACAATGTAGTTGTTTTTATGCTGGTCCAGGTATTCTTCTTCAGTGATTGTTCCGGGGGTTACAATTTCAATGACCTCCCGCTCAACAATTCCCTTGCCCTTCTCCGGAGCTGTAGTCTGTTCACAGATAGCAATTTTCTTACCGGCCCGCAGTAACCGAGGAATATAAGAATTGGCCGCATGGTAAGGAATCCCGCACATGGGTATCCCGTTTCGCTTGGTCAGGGTAAGGTTGAGCAGATGGGACACCTCCTTCGCATCCCTGTCGAACATTTCATAAAAATCCCCGAGGCGAAAAAAGAGGATTGCATCGCTATTTTGCGATTTAATCCTCTTGTATTGTTGCATCATCGGTGTTTGTTCAGCCATACGTGTCCTGCAGAGTATTAGCGTCGCAGATATTCAAGTACTTTGTCGGTAATCTCCACCTCGTAGTTGTAATAGAGGATATTTGGGTCCTTTTTGCGGAGTACAATAGAAAAACCTTCATGTTCGGCTACATATTCAACCGCCCGCAGGATTTCTTTGGAAAAATCCGAGGAAGTCAGTAAATTGCTTTTTTTATTCTCAATTCGTTCGCTCATAATGCGGTTGTATTCTTTCAGATACTCCTGCTTGTTTTGGATCTCCTCCTCCAGCTGCAGGGATTTTTTCTTCTCATTATTTTCAAGGGCTTCCAGTTTCTGCTGTTCAAGGCGATTGATTGCTTCCCTCTGCTCTTTAATGGTTTGCTCTGTTTTTTCGGTCAGTTGATCGATTTCCCGCCATGCGGAGGATTCCTGAAAATAGTCCGACACTATTTTTGTAAGATCAATTACCCCTACCATTGTTAATTTTGCTGCTCCGGCAAAGCTTACTATTACAAAGAATATCACTGCCGCCAGTGTAATTTTTTTCACTTTCTCTTCCTCCTACATAAGATCGATGTTGATGGTGAGGACAAGCCGCCATCCTGATTCGGGATCATCCGGGTCGCTGAAAATAGGTCCGCCCTCCCACTGTACTTTTCCATCGCTGTCCAGCTTAAATAACTTTGTCAAATATAAACCGAGAGGTAAATTCGGTATAGTAAAACGGATCCCGGCGCCATAACTAAAGTAGTAATTCTCCGGTGATTCGTTGAAAAACCCAAAATTATCGCGATCGTTCCAGAAGCCGGTGGTACGGAAGAATATATCCGACCACAGCACCTGTTCTGCTATAGGAATTCTCAGTTCAAGCCAGTTGTCCCACATGGCCTGCCCGTCGAAATCCCTTGGCCACCCTCGGGCAATATTCATGCCGTCTGTATACAGCAGGTAGCTTCTGGTTGCTTCAACCCCTGTGGTCCAACTCCCGTCTTCATTATAAAACTGAGGGAAAATAAACGACAGGGCACTGTGCAGGACAAGAACAGTTTTGAAGTTCCAGTTATCCAGTACCGGCACATCAAGAAGCGTATGAAAGAACTCCGCCTTCGTCTGAGTTTTCACGTAGTGGCTCACACCGCCGAGGAACCCTCCTCCGTAGGTGAGGGTTTGGCCGAAATAGTATCCCTTCGATGGGGCAAAGATGAAATCTCGTGTGTCCCAGTAAATCCGGGACCACCACCGGTTATTAAAACGCCATCTGTTGAGGTTATCCCTTACTGAGGGGTTGTAGGGGCGGTAGATATCCGAATCGTAATCGATATACGAGAGGCCCGTACTCAGTCCGGTAGAAGTGCCGAGGCGGCCCCTGTTTAGATGCCAAGAATATCCGGTGGAAAGACCGGTTGAAAATTCCCACTCGTCGTATTCCATTAAATAGGCGTCATCGATTGAATTACCACTCTCCTGGGCCTCATCATACTCTACCTTACTGTCATAAGGGTCAGGAGCGGCATTGCCGCTATCGTATTCGGATTTTGTAAACCGTTCGTCCAGAATATCCTGGCGAACATCCGTGTTGTTGGTATGTTCAATATCAAAGTCGATGCCCCCGGACATGCGCCGGCCAAAGAGCCAGTTGGTTTTATATCCGAAGTTAAGGTTCTGCCGGTTCCCGGATAGTTCGGTACCTACTGATAACTGTTCACCGAGGCCGCGGAAGTTTTCATCGTTCCATCTCAGAAAACCTATAACCGGAAATTCACCTGCCTGTCCGGTAAAGGTAACACCGAAGTTGATGTTGGTAGTTTTGGCCTCTTCTACGTTGATGACCAAATCCATCAATCCTTCGGCGCTTCCATAGGGAGTCTCCGGAGCTACGTTGGTGAAAAGGCCGGTATTGTACAGGTTTCTCATACCGTTAATTACTTTGTCCTTGCTGAAAATATCTCCGGTTTCAAGGGGAAATTCGCGATAGATCACTTTATCCTTTGTTTTATCGTTGCCCTTGACTAGAATATTTTCAATATGGGCACGTCCCTTCTCCACAATTGAGATGGTATAGGAGACGGTCCGGTTGTCGGGGTTACGTTGTTCGCTGCGGCTGATATTGTTGTAAATGTAACCGTCGTTGTAATACATATCGCTGATTCGCGTAAAACTCTGCTGAAGTTGGGTTAAATTGAGTGTTTCCCCCTCTTCAATGCTCACTTTACTCATAAGCTCTTCGTTGCTAAAGAGTTTATTTCCCTCAAACTCAATTCCTCCAAAGGTCCATTGGGCCCCTTCCTCTACAAAGAAAGTGAGTTCAAGAAAATTTTTGTTGTTTTTGGTCTCAATGACCTCTCTATTTACCTCAACCACCTTGGCATCAATGAAGCCCCTTTGGCGGTAGTACTCTTCAATTTTTGTTTTATCCCGCTCCAACTGATTTTGTTTAAAAACACCGCTGTGAAAAAAGGATTGCTCCTTTGTTTCAAGCTGTTTTTTCAATGTATCATCAGAGGCGAAGGTGTTTCCCGAAAAACGTATAGATTGTATTCTTGTCTGGAAGCCCTCATCAATGCTGAACACTACACTTACAGTATTTTCTTCTTCATTTACTTCTCTCTCAGAGGAGATTGATACGTTGGGAAACCCCTTTTCAAGGTACAGGTCTTTTATCGCATTCTCATCCACCGAAAGCTTGTTTTTTGTAAGAATATCATCGCGTTTTAGGAGGATAGTATCGAGGATTTCCGAATCGCGGATATTCTTATTGCCTGAAATCTCGATTTCATCAATTATTGGCCGTTCTTCAACGGTAAATACCAATACAAGTTCTTCCCTGGCGGAAGTTTTTGAATCCGCTTCAGCCTTAATACGGGAAAAGTAATTGAGTGCATAGAGTTTGCTCTGCAGGTCCATAAACAGACTGTCTGAGAACTCTTGCCCGATAAAGGGTTCAATAATCGGCTCCAGTTCTGATGTATCTACATGTTGGAGACCTTTAAATTCAATATCGACTATCGGTTTATTCATGTACCAGGCTTGGTCTTCCTGAGCGGTGAGACCAAATAGGATACATGAAAAAAGAATGATTGCTAAGCAGCCTTTGCGCATATAATCTCCCTCTTGCAAAATCTAAGTAAAAGTTCCCTAATAAGAGTAATCCCACGATAAGCCCAGGCTTGTGTTTTGGATGCTATCGAGTGGATCAATAAAATCCGGGCTTATGGAGAAATTAAGTAAGAAAAGAGGTGTTTTCCATTCTAACCCAATTTCCATGGTAAAATTTAACTCATCCTGTTGTAATTCTCCGACAGAAAACGGTTCCTGTTGTATTTGAAGCAGGGCTTCAAAAAACAGATCATTTCCAAGGTACTTTCCCAAGAACAGGGTAGTATTGTCAAGATACCTGCCGACAGTTCCTGTGGATTCCGGGTCCTGTGTTATATTCTGATTCAGTACTCTCTCTACAATAACGTTTTGGATCATTTGAGTCCTTAACGAGAACAGATCAAGATTGAATACATCCTTCATCTGCTGTTCAAATGATCTCACCACGCTAAATTGACTAAAAATATCCCCCGTTAATAGTAATGCCGATGTCAAATCGGTTTGGCTACCCGTAAACTGGGTATAAATATTAGCACCCAGTATATTAGCTATTTCCACAGTACTCAATGCCGGTTGCGACTCAAATCGGGGAGTAAATGTACTTAAAGGATCATTTTCAACTATCAATGAAATAGTAACCGGGGTACCGGTGTTATCTATTTCTTTTATCTCCGCTTTTACGTCTAAAAGCGGATCAAAATTATTTTCATCTTCGTTAAAGGTAATCATTCCTTCTTTAATATAAAAGCTACGTTGAAAATAATACAATTCTCCGCTTTTCATACTTACTTTGCCGTTTAGCCTGAAGGTTTCGGTGATACTCTCAAAATAAATATTTATTGACTGATCGGTATCGGCGAAGGTTTGCAGGATCGGCAGATTCCGGCGGGGCCATAAAAATTCAACCCGTTTCCCTGTTGTGATGTTCAGGTCGACTATAAGCGGATTATCAACCGTAACATCTACTGTTTGCTTTTCTTCCAGGGTAATAACGCAATTTCGGGCGGTAAGGTCTCCTTTGATGAGATTTGCATCCATGGTCTGTTGAAAAATGAAGGATCCAAGAACATACCCGTCGACGTTGAGCCCGGATGAGGGGTCCTTATAAATTACATGTACCCCTTCGGAGTGCAGAGTTTCTACTTCAATCCTGAGATTCACAGGAGTCCAGCGGTCGAATTCAAATCCTCCGGAGAGGCGGGCGTCCCTGCCGCCGGTCACAATTTCTACAGGCAGCAGGCGGGCCTCTTTTCCCTCAAATTCCATTCTTGTGTTGAAGGGCTCTACTGATTCGGCAATAAAAATGACATTTCCGGCCATATCTCTAAAGTCAAGAGCTCCATTGAACTCAGGATCGTTAAAAGCCCCGGTTATTTCAAGATCACCGGTAATAACTCCTGAGTAGAAATCGACGGCTTCTAGACCTATAATTTTCATAAAGCTCATATCTATAAAAATATTATCAATTGTGGAAACAAACTCATCCTTTGAAAGGTTACCCTGTGCCTCTAACTGTATTGGAAGGGGTTCAGAAAGTGTTACACGATATGAGCCGCTTTCATTATACACACCGTAGAGTGACTCCTCAGGTCCTCCCCTGAATCTTAGTTCCCCCTCTTCCCGATTAATTGATATATACCAGCTTTCCCGCTCTTCTCCAAGCAGTTGAATTTTTTCAATTGACAAGTCGGCATTTAGATTGGATGAAACAATATGTGGTAATTCTAAGGGATTTCGAATATCGGAGGCGTAGCCGGTAAGGTCCACATTTGCGGAGGTCCTATTGCGGGATAAGATGCCCCGGTATTCTCCTTGAATGTTAAAATTTCCGGTATCAAAATCAAACCGGGCTTCGGCTTTTTGAAGAAGATTTGACCTGTATTCTCCATGAATGTAGTTAAGTTGTAATTGATTATTCCTATAGCGGCCGACAGTTTCCAGCAGGAGCGGGCCGTCCTGAAACTCTCCTTCATCGAGGTTTATTGAAAAATCAATCCTGGGGTTTTGGTAGCTTCCGGTAATATCGACACCCGCTGTTACAACACCCTCAACAGGTACCTCGGGGAATCTGGATAAAGGTGCAGCTTCGATTTGAATATTGGCATGAACGTCGGTTCCCTCTTTTCGTCCTACTATTCGATATATCTCCCTTTCCTCATCATCGGCTAAATTGATCCAACCGTTGCCGGTAAAGGGCTGCAATGAATCAAAATTGATATCAGCATTACCAGTAAGAGAGGACACGTCATCGGAATACTTTAGAGTGTTCAGCTGAAACGATCCAGGTTTCATAGTACCGGCCAGCTCTACCCTGCTTCCTGGAGCTAGTTGAGGGATATTTCTTAAGATAAGGTAGTTTACCTGCATATTCCAATTAGTGCGGTTTCGGTAGATACCTCGGCCCTGAAGGGATATCTCAGAGGTCCCTTCATCGCCCAATGGGAGGGGAAGCTGATCCATTTTGGCGGAAAAGGCAACAAATTGCGGCTGGAGGACCACACCAAAGTAGAGTCCGTAATTTCCTCTTACTACCAGGGTGGTCCCTTGGTGAAATACTCCCTTCAGGTCGTAATACACCGAATTCACAGAGAGGGAGCTCTCGAATTTGTAGGTATTCTTTGATTGATGGACAAGCTCGATTTCACCATCCGCTTCATAACGATCTGTTCTAAAACTAAGGCTACTTATTTGCACGCGATCGTTGTTTCCATTTACTGAGCCCCGGGCAATTTCAGTATCATTCGGGCCGCTTACTATAAAGGGCAGAAGAGAGAAAGAAAAGCGGTCAAAATCAGTAGTTATGTAAGCCTCTGTGGTAATAAAAAGAGGGGTGTCAGTGAGCACGTTTTTGATTCGTTCTGGTAAAAATTCCTGTTTAAGCGCCTTTGTGGGAATTTTTTGGGCTGAAACAGAGAGTTCTAAAAACTGGTTACCCCTATATACATAGTTCCCCTCTAATGAAAGGTTTCGGCTCTGGGCCTTTGTCTCCTCCGAGAGATGAGCAGCGGCTAGTTGGAAATTGATTTCGGTAGAGTTAAGAGACCCTTTTAATAAAATATTTTGCAGCTCTAGGGAGGCATAATTCACTGAAGGCGAGGTAATGCTGAAACTGTTCCGGGTTCCCCGTACTGAAGCACTCCCCCGTACTGTTTCTTCTCCAACTATAAGCTTTTGCACATTGAGATGACCGGTAGCAAACTGCTCTTGTATTTGAACAGTACCCCGGTAGTCCGCATCTATCTTTTTGGAGCGGACCGCCAAATGGTCAAAAACGGCATATTCCTTTGTCCCGCTCACCTTTGTATTTGCATGAAGTGGAAAAGGTAAAAACTCATTATCAGCTTTGAGATCTAATTGAGCACTGTAATCGATTGTACTGGATTTCAAATTGTAAATAAATTCGGCTGTACCGCTCACAACCGAATTGAGCCATGGAGAATAGGGATACAGGTCTTCCTCCGGTGAAATATTTTGATCGGGGGAAAACTCTTCAGCAGCAAATTGTAATTCAACCCTTTCTGCTTGTGGAAAATAATCAACCTTTAAGTCCCAGGGAGAACGATCTTCAATTTTACGAACACTAATTTTTTCTTCCGATCGTTCTATTTCTAAAGTAAGACCGCTAAAATTAAAAAGATTAGAGGAAAAATTTTGAATCGATACGCGCGAGGAAATTTCTTCTCTAAGATCGGAGTATCTCCCGCTTAGTTCAAACCTGCTGTGGGAGGAGGTAAACATTGTTTCGCCGAAGGATACCCCGCTGCTTAATTTCAGATGTGACATCCCTTCAGCTTGCAGCTGAAGAAGCTCCTCCTTGTTGGAAATAGTGAAGAAGAGTTCTGAAACCTCTATTGAGAAATCGGGGCTCTTATAGCTAATGTGTATATTCCGTCCGCTGATTTTTAGATCTTCAGGGAGTTCAAAAGAAAAACTACTTGAGCCCCGGTCTCGCTGCATTTCACGGCCCACTTTGGAGGCTGATTCTGTTCCGGGGCTAAGAAAATTTTGTACCCCTTCAATCAATTCTTTATCCTTCACCTGGTCAAGGGAGAAGCTGGAATCTATAAGGCTTATTTCATTAACCGCGGAGAACATTTGTCCCTTCAGTATGGAAAGAAAATCGTAATATACCCTGATTTTTCCGATATCGACGTTGTTGGTCCCGTTGGGGCTGAAAGTTTCTATTGAAACTCCCCTCACCTCGAGGTATAAAAGCAGAGATGGTGAGATACTTTCATAGCTAATTGATCTGTTCAGGGTATCTTCCAATGAGGCAATTGTGTTCTGCTTCAGTTGATCCATATACTCGTCAATTGCATGCTGTACAGGAAGCAAAGCCGGTACGGTTGCTACGAGAAGAAGAAGAAATATTATTGTTTGCAAAGGCTGAATAGCTCGTAGATGCAGTTTCAGTTGAATCACCTCGCTTAGATACCACTACAGTATATCTTGAGTATCGTTAAATTTACCTTGAAATTACCATTTTTTGCAATAAAAGATGACAAAGAGATATAATTTCATTAGTATAATCTATAATTATGAAAACAGAATTACCGAATTTTGAAGTTTTATCGGGTTTTATAGTACTTGAAGGTCTCGATGGTTCCGGAACAACTACCCAGGGCCATTTGTTACAAAAAAAGCTTGAGGCCTTGGGAACTCCCAGCATATACACCTGTGAACCTACGGACAGCTTCATTGGCAAGGCGGTGCGCCAGGTACTTCAGCACCAGCAGTTAGTTGCAGAGGGGACCTTGGCCAAGCTTTTTGTTGCCGATCGGCATAATCATATGTATCACCCGGAGGATGGAATTCTCGCACATTTAGAACAGGGGCAAAAAGTCATTTGTGACCGCTATCTTTTTTCATCATTAGCCTATCAGTCAATTGACTGGAACTTTGATGCTGTGTGGGAACTTAACCGGTATTTTCCGCTTCCCGAACAGCTTATATTTCTTGATGTAACACCTGATGAGGGGTATCGTCGTGTGGTAGAACGAGACACAACCCAGGAGATTTACGAGCGTATGGAGCTGCAGGATGAGATCCGTTCAAACTATTTCCACACCTTTACTCTCTTTGAGCATACTTCAATGAATATTCATATTTTTGACGGTACCCTGCCGGTGGAAGAATTGGAAGAATTGGTATGGAAAAAGCTGTCACTATCCGATAAATAGAGTGATGGAACGCTATTGCACTTTATTTATCCGAAAGAGTCGAAGTATTACCCTAGTTGCCTTTTTTATCCTTGCCCTATCTGTGTTTTTTCCTGCAACAGCCGCTGCGTATAATATTTACTATGCCGAACAGTACTATAAACTCTATCACCAGAATTTTTATCAGTATCCGGAAGATTTCGAAGAGAATATCTGGTATCTCGAGCGTGCCCTCAAACGGCCCTTTGTAAACCCCCTCAACGCAATGGCAAAGATCGATAATGAAAAAGAGTGGCAGCGTTACCGAGTCTTGTTTCATATGCACCTGAACCTGGAAATGGTAAAGCAATACCGGCTATGGGCGGCTGAATATGATAAACGGGTTGCCTACTTCTATAATCAGCCCTGGAAGGACCAAAACCTGGAGAGCCTTGAGATTGCTCAGCACTACTACGAGACGGCCCTCTATTATTGGGACCAAGCCCTTGTGTGGTGGGCAAAACTAAAGCAGATGCCCTATATCCATCTTGAAGAAATTCAGTATTGGGAGGACGAACAGAGCAGAATAACCTCCGGGGACCTGGACTATCAGGAGATTATCTACAAAGATTTACAGCGTCTAAGTGAAGTTCGTTCCACGTTTGAAGAGATGGACGAGAATACTTACTGAATTAACATCGCGTCGCCGTAAGAGAAGAACCGGTAGCGTTCCTCAATTGCGGTACGATATGCGGTTTCTATCAAATCTTTACCGGCAAAAGCGGAGACCATAACCAATAAGCTTGATTCGGGGGTGTGAAAGTTGGTCAGCATTTGATCTACTACCTGAAATTGGTACCCCGGATATATGTACAGGTCGGTATGGCCATCGCCGCTTTGCAATGCTCCGTTTTTCCAGGCGGATTCCAGGGTTCGGACAGAAGTTGTGCCCACCGCGCATACCGGACGGCCCTGTTTTTTTGCAGAATTAACAAGTTCCGCAGTCCTTTCAGGAACAGTATAATGCTCGGTATGCATTGTATGGGCTTCTACCTCTTCGGTACGGATCGGCAGAAAGGTACCGATCCCGACATGAAGCGTCACATGGGCCTGTTCTATTCCCTTTTCTTTCAAAGTACCTAGAATTTCCTCGGTAAGATGAAGTCCTGCGGTCGGTGCGGCAACTGAGCCGGTGTGTGAGGCATATACCGTCTGGTATCGCCCGGAATCTTCAGGAGTATCCTGGCGGCGTATGTAGGGGGGCAACGGCATATGGCCATAGCGATCGAGATATGCATCATCGATGGGGGGAGAAAACTCCAGGATTCTAAATTCATTTTCTATATCAAGTATGCGTGCGCCGACTTCCCCGGGAAAACTGTAGGTACGTCCCGGCTTTTGCTTTTTTGCTTTTGAGACCATCGCCTTCCACTGGGCCTGGCCACGCTGTTCAATGAGGAGGAACTCGACCTGCCCCCCCTGTTCGGTAGTACCGTAAATGCGCGCTCTTCGGACCCTGGAGTTGTTCATTATCAGCAGGGAATCCTTCGGCAGCAGGCGAGGCAAGTCTTGTATTGAGTGGTGACTTATTATATGTCCCTTTCGCTGTACCCCCATTAGGCGGCTGGTCCCCCTTTTTTCCGCCGGGTACTGCGCTATTAGTTCCTCGGGCAGATCAAAAGAGAAGGTCTTGGTTTTCATTGGTCCTCTTGTTCAAATTGAGATGTGTTAAGTTGAGGTGGGTGTAGGCAAGATCGGTGACAGTCCTTCCACGGGGGGTGCGTTGCAGGAAACCGCGTTGAATAAGATAGGGCTCGTAAAAATCTTCAAGGGATTCAATCGCCTCACCCACTGATATCGCAAGAGTTTCGGCACCCACCGGCCCTCCGTGGTAGTTTTGAATAATAGTGCGGAGTATCTCCCTGTCGTGCTTTTCAAGACCGTAATGATCTATTTCCAGGCGCGTGAGCCCTTCCGCCACTACCTCGGTATCGATCTTTCCGTCCGCCAAAACCTGGGCAAAATCCCTCATTCTGCGCAGTAAGCGGTTGGCCACCCGCGGGGTGCCTCGTGAGCTTCCAGCAAGCTGTACAACCGCCTCTTCGTTGATATCGACCTTCAGTATGGAAGCGGTCCGCCGGACAATACGGGCAATATCTTCAGTGGTGTAAAAATCCATTCTTACCGAAATGCCGAACCGACTATAAAGCGGACCGGCAACCTGCCCGGCCTTCGTAGTTGCCCCTATCAGGGTAAATTCGGGTATAGGGATGCGCATTGTACGGGCCGACGGTCCCTGACCTACAACCCAGTCTATCTCATAATCTTCCATCGCGATGTAGAGCATCTCTTCCAGGGCGGGTTTGAGGCGATGGATTTCATCTATAAAAAAAACGGAATTTTCGGTCATGGTTGTAAGGATCCCGGCCATATCCTTCGGTTTTTCTAATGCCGGTGCCGAGGTTACCTTGAAATCAGCCCCCATCTCGTTGGCCATTATTCCTGCAAGTGTGGTTTTTCCAAGCCCCGGGGGTCCGCTTAAAAACACGTGGTCCAGGCTCTCCCCCCGTTCTTTTGCTGCTTTTATGAACACACCGAGGTTTTCTTTTAGGGCTTCCTGACCCTGGAAATCTCTCAGATAGTGGGGGCGCAAAAGTTGTTCCTGGGAGTCCTCTTGGGTATCAAATGATCCGTCTAAATATTGCTTGCTTTCCATATTCAGCTTGAGGCACTTAGGTAAATAATCGCCTTTCTAAAGAGTTCGTGTTCCCGTTCGCTCTCTGAAAGTGTATCAGATTCTATATTTTTGGCAACCTCCTGAAGAGCTTGCTGGGCCTTCTTGCGGTCGAAGCCCATATCAGTGAGGGCACTCAACAATTCAGTATACCCCTCGCCTGATTGATCCTGCTTCTCCGAGAGTACCTTGCCCCGCAGGGACAATATGATTTTGCCCGCGGTCTTTTTCCCCACACCGGGAAGTTGTGAGAGGCGGTCGACACGGTCGTTGTCGATTGCGTCGATGAACTCCTGTGGTCGAAGCCCCGAAAGCATTCGCAGGGCCTGTTTTGGACCGATGCCGGATATTTTAATAATTTCCAAAAAAAGATCACGTTCATCCTCGGTAGAAAAACCGTATAGCTGCATAAGATCTTCACGATGATGAAGATGGGTAAAGACCCGCACTTCTCCCTCCCGGGAGACCAGGTCTTCCAGGGATTGAAGACTTACTTCAATTGCCCATTCGATTCCCCCCCAACGTAAATGAAGGAAACGACCGTTCTGTCCGCTGATAGTGCCGTACAAACTGTGAATCATACTTTCCCCCGTGCCGCCCCCAGATCAAACTGATAGGTATGATAACAGCAGATGGCCGCCGCCAGTGCATCGGATGCATGGTCCGGTTTTGGAATCTCGGTGAGACCGAGCATAAATTTTACCATATCCTGTACCTGCTGTTTTTCGGCACGACCGTTGCCGGTTAATGCCTGTTTAATTTCAAGGGGCGTATAAGAGTAAACCGGAAGAGAAGATGCGGCTGCTGTGAGCAAAATGACTCCCCGGGCTTCGGCCACAGGGATACCGCTGCGGCGGTTTTTTGCAAAGTAAAGTGCTTCAACAGCGACAAAGTCGGGCTTATACTCTTCTATAAGTGCACGGGTTTCCTCATGGATTTTTAAGAGCCGCTGAGCGTGCTCGTCCTGGGCTTCGGTGCGAATGGTCCCGTGTATAATATGATGTAAGCGGTTGGTGTATCCTTCGATTAAGCCCCAACCGGTATGCGCTAACCCCGGGTCTACCCCCAGAATCCGTGTCATTCGATAGAGTCGGGATCAAAATCGTCGGGTATGTCCAAATTGGTTGAAACCGACTTTACATCTTCGTTGTCGTCGATCCTCTCAATCAGCCGCAGCGCCTTCGCGGTTGTTTCGTCGTCCAGGGTCACAGTAGCTTCCGGGACCATAGTAACCTCTGCCCGCTCCGATTTGTAACCGGCCTCCTCAAGGGCATCGGATACAGAGGAAAAATCATCCGGGCTTGTCATTACCTCTATTTCTTCGTCCGAACTGGATACATCCTCTGCCCCAGCTTCGAGGGCTGCCTCTAAAATTTCATCTTCAGAGTAGTGTGCGGCATCGAAGGTGAGAATTCCTTTGCGCTGAAAAAGGTAAGATACACAGCCGGTTTCACCGAGGTTGCCGCCCTGTTTAGTGAAAATACTGCGTATGTCTGCGGCGGTCCGATTTTTATTATCCGTAAGCGTTTCAATGAGGATCGCCGTTCCACCAGGACCATACCCCTCATATGTCAATTCGATATAATCAACTCCGCCGATTTCCCCGGTCCCTTTTTTTATGGCCCTTTCGATATTATCTTTAGGCATATTTTCTGCTTTTGCTTTTGTGACTGCGGTACGCAAAGTAGGGTTGGTTTCAGGATCACCACCGCCGGAACGGGCTGCTACTGTAATTTCTTTGATAATTTTGCTAAAAATCTTACCACGTTTGGCGTCTTGGGCGCCTTTTTTATGCTTAATGGAAGACCATTTATTGTGGCCGGACATCGCTGCTCCTTAATATTTTGATGATACCTGGTCTAGGTATACCTGTCGTAATATAAAAAAGTTTTATAAAAACTACCACAATGAGGGGCGACAGTCAAGATTCTGGGTTCTTATAACAGGTATTCTGATTTTGGAAGTCCTGTGACTTCCAAAATGAGAATACCCACACCATCTTTAAGATAAACTACCTATCTTACACAAAATGTGAGCATTCGCAATGTGAAAAATTTTAAAAATTTTTCACATTGCGAAATGCTGTTCTTATAACTTTTTATTGCATCTTACAGCGGCCAGTGCAAAGCGAGGGGCAGCTCCTTATGATTCTCAATTTCCCGTGCCCCCTGCACCAGAATATGGTCGAGTATCATCATACCAGCTTCGGTAAGGCTTATGTAAGTGTGTGCGTCAACAGTGTGCAAACGCATATTTTTCCGGCGTAAATGTTCCTGAAGGGTTTCGGCAAGGAGGTCTTGCAGTTCCACATTAAAAATACTCTTAAAAGCTTCTATATCAATACCCGGAATGGTCCTCAAACCCATCATCAAATATTCAAGTAGGAATTGATGGGGGCTTACGCTTTCCCCTTCGAGAAGAGAGATAGGATTATCGCTAGAGGCGAATTCGTGCATTGCGGGGGGCATTATTAGCCGTGCGGGGTTTCCCTGGGGGTCCCTCAAAGTGGAGACTGCACCCGGCCCAAGCCCTGCATAGGGTTGTAGGTGCCAATAGTACAAATTGTGACGACTTTCTTCTTGGGGAAGGGCAAAATTCGAAATCTCGTAATGTCGAAACCCCTTTTCCCTCAGAATTTCCCACAAGTGAAGCAAAAATTCCGCTGTATCGTCACAACTTTTAGGTAGTATCTTGCCCGATTGTACCTTTTCATAGAGTGGTGTGTGTGCTTCGATACCGAGGGTATAGAGTGAAATATGGGATGGATTATAAGAAAGGGCGCTGTTAATATCATATACCGCATCCTCAATACTTTGGGCAGGCACACCGGTGATAATATCCAGATTCCAGCGTTTATCCCAGTGATCGGCCACACGAGAAAGCCCGGTGAGGGTTTCGGTGATGCCGGCATTTCTCTCAATAAGGTCTAAAGAGTATTGAGAAAAACTCTGAACACCTAGGCTCAATCGATTTACAGCTGTATCCTTTAGAAAAAAGAGCTGCTCATCGGTAATTAATTCGGGATTTAGCTCAACCGTCCATTCAAAAGAGGTGCTCTGCAGGTAACTCTGCAGATAAGGTGAAGCAAGTGCGTGTATACCTTTTATGAGTTTCTGAAAGAGCTTTGGGGGAAGTGAGTTCGGGGTGCCTCCCCCTATGTAGATGCTTGGAATGCGTTCCGGCTCAAGGCTCTGTAACAGCGACTCCATCTGGATCAATATCCCCGATACAACTTTTTCCTGGAGCTGCCGGTTCTGCGAGGGGTGTGAAAAAAAGTCACAGTACCCGCACTTTTTTCGGCAGAAGGGAACATGCACGTAGAGAGGCAGTTCCGAATAGTGATAATTCTTGTCAAAAGGAGAAATGTTGGAAAAGGAAATATCCGGCATTCTAATACTTCTATCTCACTAGATATAGTTTTAACTAGGGTGCTTCTACAATTCTGAATTTTACAAAAGAACAGGTCTGTAAAAGAACAGGTCTATAAAAATTGAAAGCGGGGCCAATACACCAACAGGACCTTTGATATAATGTCCCTCATCGTAGTTGGTCTCCAGTATTTTGAAAGGGCAAAATGACTCCTGTCATCGGGGGCCAACAGGTACTCACCCTCAGACAGCGCGATTGCAGGATGATTTCCCGATAACCCTTGAGTGTCCTGGGATGGGGAATTGAGGCTCGGAACAATGAGGGTATAATCCGACTGAATAACCTCTTGTTCGTCGATAAAGTAGTTCGAGGTTGGTGTTTTCACTTTGAGCCTGTAGTTATCGAGTTTTAACTCATCCCCCGGCATTCCAACCACCCGCATTATTTGAAAACGGCTTACATGGGAAAACTCGTTTTCTTCAAAGGGAATAAAATTATTGAAGGTAAAAAATTTTGCCAGAGTATTTAGCGCCAATGTATACCACTTCATATCAGAGAAGGTTCCCGTTTCAGTAACTACCAAGCCACCCCGTTTCGGTGTTCTGATAGCCGGAACCCGATAGTTGATTATCCGCATTTTTGGGCCGTACAAGATGGGAGTTGCGAGAACGCGGCCGGCATAGACAGTCTGCTTTTCCGAATCTTGTGTTGAGGAGAAATGTGATGGGGCAATTTGATAGGAGTTAAATAGGAAGGTCCCGACAAGCATATACAGCAGAAAGACCACAACAACCAGTTTGATGAAGAAACGAATACTCTTTTTAATCGGGCCCTGGGGTTTGTAACTGCGGTAGTAGCGTAGTGCGCGTGTCCTTTTCGACATTATTCTCCCCGTTACTTTATAGTTCCAAAACGGTTCAAGGGCCAATAAACCAACATCGCCCTTCCCAGTACATTTTCTAATGAAACCGGACCAAAATAGCGAGCGTCCCTTGAATTGTCTCGATTATCTCCTAAAGGAAAAACAAATCCCTCGGCAATATACCACCCGGTATCGAATTTACGCCAAAGTGAGCCTGATCGGCGGTCATGGGGATATATTTTATACAGCATTTCATTTCTGTACTTCATCCATTCAAACATATCTGTGACCTGCGGCATTTGTTCAGCCTTACGTGCCAACTCACGGGACGCAGGCAGTCCCGCACTTTGGAAGGCATCATGAAAGGCGGAGGCTTTAATGTACGGATATGCAGAGGGTTCTATTAGGCGTTTCGTTCTGTCCCGAAGCCCCGAGAGGTCTCTAAACTGTTCTTCCGGCACCCAGTTTCTAAAACCCGGCGGCCGCAGTTCCAATTCGCCTTGCACAAACCGGATTCTGTCTTTCGCCATACCGACTCCCCGTTTAATGAGAAAGTGGGGTTTTGGGTTGCCCTCGGCATCCTGGTCAATGTCGACCATAGAAAAAGTAAGCATATATATGAGCCGCTGCAGTGTATCAAACAGAGGCCCCTTTGAAATATAGGTTGGGCTTTCAAAGATAATGACTTCGTCCCTGCTTGGTGAAGTAAAACCGGGCAGCTTTAATGCACCGGGAATTAACTCAGGCCCGTATATCATTTTATTTACAAAAATCCGATCCTGAATTTTAAGGGTCTCTTTCATTGAACCGGAGGGAATTTGGTACGCTTGAGCAATGTACTGATTTATGAGTAGTACCACAATGGCAGCCCATAAAAAAGCTTCAATCCAGTCGATAATGGGATTTTTTGCTTTCTGTTTGGCCTTTATGTAGGCTTTTTTTCTTTTACGACGGGTGAGATACCTTTCAGTAACACTTTGAACAGATTCAAACCATTTATCCATTGAGACTCCTTCAGCTCAGGTCCAATCAATTATTAGCATAGATATGTTACATTGACAAGTTGGAACCTAAAAGGTACATTTCCAAACATGAAAAAGAAAAAGAAACACATCGAAGTACCTGAAGTCTCTGATGTGAAACTAAAGCCACTGTTTGGTATGGCCCCGGGGCTCTATCTTACAATACTATATGCAATTCTTATTGTCCTCATTTTATTTTTTATTTTAGCGTTTCCCGGATTACGAAATCACGGCTCAAAGGTCCACTTTACTTCCGCCCCTGCCGGAGCTTCCGTATTTGTAGACGGCACCTATATTGGGTCCACCCCTGTGACAGGTTTTGTTTCTGCGGGAGTTCATGAGCTTAGGTACGAAAAGCCCTTTTTCTCAGAAAAAGTATCGGAAATAGATGTTCCAGGGAAGATACTAGGAACCCTATTTTTTGACCGCGCCGAGAGTTATTCTGCTCATATGAATTTTTCCCACAAATCAAACTATCTCAAATGGAGGTTTGAACAAATATCCAATTGGGCTTTAGTGGGCTCTTTCTATGAAAGGTATAGATATCCCTTTCGGGGGGTGCAGGCTGTAAGAGAATACTATGCCGCTGAAAAAAATACTACTGAAAATGCCCTGGGAGGGATTGAAAAAGGAGATATACCAAGAGAGTTGTATAATTTTACTTACATGCTCTTAAATAACATCAACTCTTTTGAGCAGATAGTAGATGTGGTTGCGACAATACGCTCCCTTCACTCCTCGGAATTTCGAGATCTGTCTGAAATAGAATACACCTCTCAATCCGTATCATCTCAATTGTTGCGCGAAGCCGAGGATGCATTGGTCTCCGTGGGGGCGCCCAGGGAACTTGCCGCTTTGTATGTCGAAAGGGAACTTGAAAGGCTTGAGAAGGACGCGGGTTTTATAGCGGATAGGAAAAAACTTGAAGAGTATGTCGAGGGCCTCAAGTTCTCGCAAGTGTATTCTAAAAGCGGTATACAATCTATTCCGTTGCAAATAACCGACTCTACATTTATCGAAGTCGTACCCCCGGAGATGGTCCCGATCGGCAACAACGACGTGTCTTTCGCATCAAAAATTGACTATGTTGAGCTGAGCGAGTTTCCCCATATGGAAAAGATCTCTAAATTTTATATTTCAAGCGGCGAAGTTACTCGGAGTCAATACAGCCGTTTTATTGAGGATCAACCTAAATGGGATAAGAGCAATCTGGATGAGTTAATGGACGAAGGGCTGGTTGATGAGCACTATTTGCAGTACCTAGAGCAAAACAGCTCTGATGTAACACTGCCTGTTACAGGGGTATCCTGGTATGCGGCACGGGCATATTCAAAATGGTTTGAAGAACAATTACCTGATGATCTAAAATCACGGTTTCATGTACGACTGCCCTCTGAAGCTGAGTGGGAATATGCTGCAAGAAAAAACAGCGGAGCCCGGATTATTGAACGCAGCAGTGGATTCGACAGACCCCAGAGCGGTAATTTCAGCCGAGAAGGCCGTCTTGGACTCATTGATATGCAGGGTAATGTATGGGAATGGTGTGAGAATTGGTATTTCCCCTCGGATGTGTTGGATGGACAATATGGAGCTGCCCTGCCGGGTTTTGAAGGAAGCGAGAAAGCGCTCCGAGGTGGAAGCTGGGCAAACCGTGTTTCGGAAGTACCTGTATGGCGGCGTGCATCGCATCCACCCCAATGGTGTACGCCCTTTGTCGGGTTTAGAATTGTCTTAGAACCGAAAGAGGACTAAATATGGCTAAAACTGCAACTGGAATTAAAATTCTGTCCAACAATAGAAAAGCCCATTTTAACTATACCGTGGAGGACACTCTGGAGTGCGGCATAGAGCTTCAGGGAACAGAAGTAAAATCGATGCGGAACGGCAAGTTTTCTTTTACCGATTCCTATGCCCGAGTGAAAACCGGAGAACTGATACTCTACGGATTTCATATATCGCCCTATGAGTTTGGAAATATATACAACCATGACCCTACCCGTGAACGCAGACTCTTGGCCCATAAGCAGGAGATTAAGCGCCTCCAAAGGCGGGTAGACGAACGCGGATATACCCTTGTACCGTTGAAGGTGTATCTTAAAGGCGGGATGGTTAAGGTGCTTATAGGCATCTGCAAAGGAAAGCAGACCCACGATAAACGACAGTCGATAAAAAACAAAGATCTGAAACGAGATGCCGAACGGGAAATGCGGGACCGGCTCAAATAGCCTGTACAAGGCACTGTTCTTATTGATTTTATCATTGTAACATGTTACTTTATATATAGTCGCGGGGGTGTACCGGATTCGACTGCTGGTCCTGCACGGCTGTAAGTTGCAAGTGGAGCTGCCTAACTCCTTAAACTGGACACCCAATTTAACTGCAGACAATAATGCAGATTTTGCAATGGCTGCGTAAATAACGTAGTCTCGGGCCCTACTCACGCTGTTCCGAGGGAGTAGATGCTTGAAAGAAACCGGGACTTGCTCGGCTCCATGTGCGACGGTTGCCGGGGACACTAAAGTCGTACTTAGGAGATAGTTGGTTTTGTTTCGACACCGTTCTATTTCCGAAATAACAAGTCGAGACTAAACTTGTAGAAGCTTACAGGGTGCCCAGTAGGACAGGGGTTCAACTCCCCTCACCTCCAACTTCCCGCTGCTTTTGTTTTATGCCTAGTAGTTTCAGGCGTGAAAGAATCGTTTAAAGGACATGGTTTTTCCAAACCGGTAGTGTACATACATCAGTAGGGCCCCCACCGGGCCCAAGGC